>ERZ772969.403-NODE-403-length-41084-cov-63.950352_pt1 | contig 41084 bp, 42 predicted proteins | sample MGYA00511676_ERZ772969 | MGnify/ENA primary metagenome ERZ772969 (study PRJEB29015, sample SAMEA2737651) | human gut metagenome | biome: human gut; feature: human-associated habitat; material: faeces | place: China | collected 2012 ... | reverse complement strand
ACGTTATAGATTAGAAATATGCAATTCAATGTCACTATACTTGGTGTTGCGACCGGCAGATTACAGGCATCAATATACATGTTTAAAATCACTACGTTTGATATGATAACAGGGATAATAGATGTGTGAATTTGACATAGTCAGGACCGGAAGATAATGCATATGGAACATGGAATTTATGTATTGGCTATGTTGTACTATAATAATGATTTAATAAAGAGAAAATTAGATTATGAAAAAGCCTTGTAAATAATCAGATTAATATGCTGATTATTTACAAGGCTTATATTTTTATACTGTAAAGACCTGGCCACATATGATTCTGTGCCGGTAAGATTAATTGTTGGCAGTGTAATTGATAACCTTTAACTTGACAGTGTATTGATATTAAATATGCATATTGATAACAATAACCTATCGTTAGTCATACTCGGCGTAGTGATTTTAAATCGAATATTTCTAACTGGCAACTGTCCGGTCGTTACCCCAAGTGCAGTGTTTTAGAATTGTATATTGCTAACCGGTAGCTGTCCGGTCGTCACCCCAAGCGCAGAGGTTTTTGAAATGTAGCGAGGAAGTGGCGGATTGTATTGGGAATTTTAAAACATATGGTGAGTGCTTAGAAACTCTTAGATGAGCATACACTACCTAGGGGCGATTGTGCAGGACGCACAATCGAGTGCCAAGCGGCAGGACGCCGCATTTGGCACGACCCGGACGGTATCAGTACATTAAATGCTCATCTATAGAGTTTCTTAGCACTCATCCATTGTTTTAAAATTCCCAATACAATCCGCCACTTCCCCACTACACCTCTTGTTTCAACAAATCAGAATTTAAAAGTATCGGACAGTGTAAGCCACTTCTCATCTTTTTCACTAAGCTTAATGGCAGTTCCATCTGAAAGCTTATATCCCTCACCAGATGGTGTGCCTTTGTATTCACCTGTAAGCTGTGGCCATTCTATGCCGATGGAAGGATCATTCCATGCAAGACCACCCTCATTTCCGGGATGGTAAAAATCAGTACATTTATAACAAAATTCAGCTACATCACTAAGAACGAGAAAGCCATGTGCAAATCCTTCTGATATATAAAACTGCTTTTTATTTTCTTCGGAAAGTTCGACACCATACCATTTACCATAAGTTTTTGAATTGCTTCTTAAATCGACAGCAACATCAAATACAGTACCTTTAATAACTCTTACAAGCTTTCCCTGTGGAAATTCTTTCTGGAAGTGAAGGCCGCGAAGAACTCCTTTAGTAGAACATGACTGGTTATCCTGTACAAATTGCATGTTAAGTCCGGCTTCTTCCATATCCTTCTGATTATATGTTTCCATAAAATACCCTCTGTTATCACCGTGAACAGTAGGTTCAATTATATAAAGTCCCTCAATAGGACAATTAGTTACTTTAATCTGACCCATATTAATATTTAACTCCAATCTGCAGATATTATAATGTTAAGTTTTCTGTGATATCTGCGGCACAGAGAATTTAGCGTAATATTTTATTTAATTATAACTGTGATAATATTCCAGCCTCATCTAATTCCTTAAGATATCGGGCTATGGCATCTTTCCAGTCAGGAAGAGGCGTAAAGCCGTTAGCTATAAGTTTTGATTTGTCAAGACGGCTGTTAGACGGGCGCTTTGCTTTAGCAGGATAAGCCTCACTTCCTACAGGAAGTACAGTTACGTTGCCATAAATATTATTGTAAGCAGCGGCCTGTCGTAAGATCTCACAGGTAAAGTCATACCAGCTTATATATCCGCCTTCGTTAGTTACATGATATATTCCATATCGTGAAGTTTCTGCCATATCGGTAAGCAGACGCGCAAGGTCGGCGGTATAAGTAGGTGTACCAATCTGGTCATTGACAACAGTAAGAGTGTTATGGTTCTTTCCAAGCTTAAGCATTGTTTTAACGAAGTTGTTACCGTTAATACCAAATACCCATGCAATTCTTACTATAAAATATTTTTCAAGTGTATTCTGTACTGCAAGTTCTCCTTTATATTTTGAGCTGCCATATATATTGAGCGGATTGCATGTATCGTCTGGCTTCCAGGGTTTATTTCCATTGCCGTCAAATACATAATCTGTTGATATATATATCATTTTACAGTTGATATTTTTGCAGGCATCTGCAATGTTTTGTGTTCCAATGGCGTTAACTGCCATTGCATCATCTATACGTTCTTCTGCAAGGTCAACGGCAGTCCATGCAGCACAGTGCATTACAACATCGGGAGCGTTGTTTTTAATAAATGTACTAACCTGTGTGGAATCAGTAATATCCATCTCATTATGACCGGCACAGATGACTGTATTGCCACGATGCATTAATTCATTAACAACATCATGGCCAAGTTGACCGGTTACTCCGGTTACAAGAACTTTCATAAATATAAATAAACCTTTCCGCAGGCATTAGTAGTATAAAATTATGTATCAGTGTGCTGCCTGCCACACAAAGTAATATAAGTAATATTTGAAATATAATATTCATATATTCACAAATGATAAATTAGCGGTTGCCATACATTTTCTCATAATAATTCTGATATTCGCCGGAAATAATAGTTTCCCACCATTCTTTATTATCAAGATACCACTGTATAGTCTTTTTAATTCCATCGGCGAACTTAGTTTCAGGAAGCCATCCGAGTTCATTGTGAATCTTAGTAGGATCAATGGCATAACGCATATCATGGCCTTTTCTGTCAGTTACATACGTTATAAGACTTTCAGGCTTGTTAAGTTCGTGACAAATGATTTTAACGATATCAATATTTTTCATTTCATTGTGTCCACCGATATTATATACTTCACCGACACGTCCTTTGTGAATAATGAGGTCAATTGCCTTACAGTGGTCTTCTACATATAACCAGTCACGGACATTTTCACCCTTGCCATATACGGGAAGAGGCTTGTCATTTAATGCATTAGCAATCATAAGAGGTATAAGCTTTTCCGGAAAATGGTATGGACCATAGTTGTTAGAACATCTGCTTATGGTAACAGGTAGTCCGTATGTTCTATGGTATGCGAGTACTAAAAGGTCGGCACCCGCCTTAGAAGAACTGTAAGGGCTGCTTGTATGTATAGGAGTCTCTTCTGTAAAGAAAAGGTCAGGGCGGTCAAGAGGAAGGTCGCCATACACTTCGTCAGTTGATACCTGATGATATCTTGTAATACCATATTTTCTGCAGGCATCCATAAGAACTGCTGTACCCTTGATATTAGTATCAAGGAATATTTCAGGGTTTTCAATTGAACGGTCAACATGGCTTTCCGCTGCAAAGTTGACTACCATATCAGGATGTTCTTCTTCAAATAATCTATATACTGCCTCTCTGTCTGTAATGCTTTCCTTGACAAATCTGAAATTAGGATTGTTAATTACAGGTGCGAGAGTTGAAAGATTACCGGCATAGGTTAAGCAGTCAAGGCATATTATACGGTAATCAGGGTATTTGTTTAACATGTGGAATATAAAATTACTTCCGATAAATCCGGCTCCGCCGGTTACAATAATTGTCATAAAATCTCCATTTCCGCCGATATTTAACAGGAAAAAACGATAAGGTTACGCCTTTATTAATCCGGCACATTTAAGTGTTAATTAAAAAATATAATTATATCTGATTAAATTAATGAAGTTTGTCGATGTATTTACCATTTAATACATCGAGAAGATACTGTCCGTACTGATTCTGTTTAAGAACTTCATATACTTTCATTACATCATCTTTGGTAATCCAGCCGTTAAGATATGCAATCTCTTCAAGACAGGCAATTTTACGGTGCTGGTGTGTTTCAATAGTCTTAACGAAGTTAGTTGCTTCTACAAGGCTTTCGTGTGTACCTGTATCAAGCCATGTAAAGCCCTGTCCTAGAAGTTCAACATTAAGTTTTCCATTTTCAAGGTAAATTCTGTTTAAGTCAGTTATTTCTAATTCGCCTCTTGCACTTGGTTTAAGACTTTTAGCATATTGTACCACGTTATTATCATAGAAATAAAGACCTGTAACACAGTAATTGCTCTTAGGATGTTCCGGTTTTTCTTCAATAGAAACGGCTTTGTTGTTTTTATCAAATTCAACAATACCGAAGCGTTCAGGGTCGTCAACATAGTATCCGAATACAGTAGCTCCTTTTCCTGATACAGCGTTATTAACAGCTTCATTAAGTCTGTCTATAAGGCCATGTCCTGCAAATATATTATCTCCAAGGACCATTGCCACAGGTTCATTTCCGATAAAATCTTCTCCAATAATAAAAGCCTGTGCAAGACCGTCGGGACTAGGTTGTACAGCATAGGAGAGGTGGACGCCAAACTGCCTGCCATCACCTAATAACTCTTTGAATCGAGGTGTATCCTGAGGTGTGGAGATAATAAGGATATCTCTGATACCTGCATTCATAAGGACAGACATAGGATAATAGATCATAGGTTTGTCATAGACTGGCAGAAGCTGTTTAGATGTTACCATAGTAAGCGGATAAAGACGTGTACCTGAACCACCGGCTAAAATAATTCCTTTCATTTGTATTTCCTCCATTATTTGTATTATGTAATATAACTATTTTTAGTTTAAATGATTATTATATAATTATAATACTAGGTGACGTAACGTAAGTGTCAAGTGATTTTAAAAAATTATATTTTTGTAAAAATATTTATCAGAATCAAAGAAGTATTATTATCAAAAAAATAATGGCATTTAAAATAACAACAGTGTTGATTTAACAGAAAATAGGAATAAAATCCTAAAGTTTTCCACATAATAAATCCAAAGCTGATATATGGCTGTGTGAGCTGTTGTGTCCGTTTTAACTGGCAGGCTTACAGAGGCGGTATGATTAATATAAGAATTGGAGGGTAATATTGTGAAGGCAACAGGAATTGTAAGAAGAATAGATGACCTTGGAAGAATAGTAATACCTAAAGAGATAAGAAGAACATTAAGAATAAGAGAGACTGACCCTTTAGAGATTTATACAGAAAATACAGGTGAAATAGTTCTGAAAAAATATTCACCCGTTGGGGAATTATCACAATTTGCAAGGGATTATGCGGAGTCGTTAGCTGCAACTACCGGTCAGATTATATGCATAACTGACCGTGAACAGATAGTAGCTGTATCGGGTACTGTAAAAAAGGATTTTATGTCAAAGCAGATAACAAGACAGCTTGAGGAATTAATAGAGCAAAGAATGCCTCTTGTGGCATCGTGTAATCACGATAGGTATATACAGATAACAGATGATTCACCAATACAGGCAGTATCAGAAGCAATATGTCCCATAATAAGTGAGGGAGATGCGCTTGGCGCAGTTATAATGCTTGCAAAGGATGATAAGCAGAGCTATTCAGACACAGAAAAATTATTGGTTTCAAGTGCTGCTGATTTTATTGGAAGACAGATGGGAGCGTAGGGAAAGGAATACGCAGCCTGTCTACCCTGTTCAATAGTGGTAGCATTATAGCTCCATATTTCTATATTTTGTTTTCATATCATCAATAAGCATTTTTGTATTAGATCGTTTTGAGAGTATTTTGACACTATAAAAAATAGTTGCCAAAATGTCAGGTAAAAATATATATGTATTTATTTTGATTAATTTTTTAAGACAAAACGCATTACATTATGATAAAATATTTATATTATTGTATAAACAACCGGAAATTGGAGAGTATTAAGGATGAACGAAGAATTTATTAAGGAACGATACACGTTACAGGATGTACTTGATATAGTCCATAAGCTAAGGCAGCCGGATGGATGTCCATGGGACAGTGTGCAGACCTATGAATCAATGAAAAAATGTGTTACAGATGAAGCAGAGGAAGTAGTGGAAGCAGTTGATAATAATGATTATATTAATCTTCGTGAGGAGTTAGGAGATCTGTTATTACAGGTGCTTATGTATACTGAGATTGCAAAGGAACGCAGTGAATTTACACTTGAGGATGTAGTTGATGAGCTTGGAAAGAAGCTTATAAGACGTCATCCTAATGTCTTTACACAGGAAGAAGAGGTGGCTAAGCTTAACATAGAGGAAGGCTTAAGCATTTGGAAAGCCGTAAAGAAAAAGGAAAAGGCTGACCGTCTTTTAGAATATGAACGTGCATATAAAGAGGGGCGGATATCTAAAGAATTACTTGAGATAAAAAGGAAAAGTATACAAAGTTAAAAGCAGGTATACAAAAAACAGTAAAAAACCACGGTAAAGCCTAAAAATACGCGGTTTGTATTGACAAAAACTGTAAAAGAGTTTATAAATGATTTGTTGGGGCAATCCAATAGAATATACTTATTGAGGAGAGAAATTTACATGAATAAGACTGAATTAGTAGCAGCTATGGCTGAAAAGGCAGAATTATCTAAGAAGGATAGTGAAAAGGCTTTAAAGGCATTCATCGATGTTGTTAGTGAAGAATTACAGAAGGGCGAAAAGATCCAGTTAGTTGGTTTCGGTACTTTTGAAGTTAGCGAAAGAGCAGCAAGAACAGGTAAGAATCCACAGACAGGTGCAGAAATTAAGATTCCTGCTTCTAAGGCTCCTAAGTTCAAGGCTGGTAAGGCTTTAAAGGATGCAGTTAATGCATAATTGATTCTTTAATTAAAGGATTCATGACAGACAGGTATCATATATTATAAAGATACCATTTATTAAGGAGCTGTCGCACTAGGAATTTTAATACCGGATAGGACTTTTATCGAAGTTATCCTTATCCTGTATAAAGCTTCATTAGTGCGGCGGCTCTTTTTTTGAGTATTGTAAAATGGAGGAAGTATGAGATTAGATAAATATCTTAAAGTGTCAAGACTTATAAAGAGAAGAACGGTTGCTAATGATGCATGTGATGCAGGCAGAGTTAAGATTAATGATAAGGTTGCCAAGGCATCGGTTGATGTCAAAGAGGGCGATGTTATTGAGATTGAATTTGGTAATAAATCAGTCAAGGTAAGAGTTACGGCAGTTAAGGATACCGTAAAGATAGAAGAAGCTGCTGATATGTTTGAATATATCTGATGTTATCAGCCGGTATATTTAAGTCTGAGATGACCTCTTTATGAGGATTGCATAGTTGACCGGCGGTCTGCAGCAGGATTGGCGGGCGAATCTTAAACATAATAAAGACAGTCATAAATACCATATCAATGAATATATTTAGAGTGAACAAAACAGATAGCCAATGTTTCCTGGATGGAACCGCTGACTATCAGGGTGTTTAACTATAAATAATTGCAGCAGAAATGGAGATTGATATGGAAGAGAGAGCTAATCAGAAGATGTCACACAGAGTATTTATGACGGATAGAAAGAAAATAGAGCTTACAGGAATTACGGATGTTATATCTTTTGACCTTAATAAGGTCGTATTAGAATCAGAATATGGTCTTATAACGATAAAGGGAAGTAATCTCCATGTGAACCGTCTGTCGGTAGAAAAGGGTGAGCTAGATATAGAAGGAAAGGTTGAAGCCTTTGTATATTCGCAGGCACAGCAAATCGCAGGAAAGGGCGAGACCCTTATTGGAAGGTTGTTTAAATGATAAGCCAGTCTATCGCAAGAGAGAGCATGACACTTGTATTAGCACTCTTCTGGGGTATGGTGCTTGCATTTGAATATGACTGTATAAGAGTATTCAGACGTATTGTAAGACATAAAAGAGTCTGGACTATGTCTGCAGAGGATATAATATTCTGGATAAATACCGGGTTTATGGTATTTAGTATTATATATGAGCTGAATAATGGCATAATAAGAGGTTTCGTGACAGCGGGCTTTGTGGCAGGAGCTGTTATATACAGATATTCCTTTGGCAGGTTATTTGTAAAATATATGACATTAATACTGCAATTTCTTCTAAGACCATTGAAAATATGTATAAAATTTATTATAATAAAATTTAAACATTTAATAGTAAAGATAAAATCGAGAAAGGAAGGATTGCCATGAAGTTTGAAACCAGAAGAGAACATGCCATGCGTCTTAAGAGGCAGAGAAGGTCAGGAATAATTGGGCTGGTGCTTGCATTTGCATTAGTAATTGTCATCGGTATTGCAATGTATACTAACAAAGTATCACTTGATAAGCAGTATGCGCAGAATGAACAGACAAAGGCAGGACTTCAGGCACAGATAGAGGAACAGCAGCAAAGAACAAAAGATCTTGATGAATATAAGAAGTATATACAGACTAAGAAGTTTGTTGAGGAGATGGCAAAGGATAAGTTTGGTCTTATATATCCTGATGAGATAGTATTCAGGCCTGATAACAAATAGTACATAAAATATTAAGTGTTAATATTTTAATATCTGTATATGCGTAACATTAATAATATCTGTATAGTTTAGGATATGTAATATTGATAATATCTGTATAATTTAAGATGTGTAATGTTGATAATATCTGTATAATTTAAGATGTGTAATATTGATAATATCTATTCTTAATATAATTGAATATTTCATGGTATGACATTTTTTTTAAAATTAATATATTATACTGATGGCTGTTGAAAATATAATAGTGGAGCCACTGATATGAAAAAGTCAGCAGAACTGCTCAGCGGTCCACAGCAGGATTCGTGAGGGAATCTTGAATTTATGGCAGAAATGGAGTCAGTATGGGAGATAATATTTATGATTATGTTATGACATATTCGTATAATAAGCTGGAGGAAACAGCCAGAACTTTCAGACGTCTTGGAGAAGCGTATAACAGTGCTTCCGATGGTCAGTCTGTGGCACCGGGTATTTCCAGACAGCTTTTTTTAGTTGCGGATACTTTAGAAGAATGTATGACAATTCAATCGGCCAATATAAATATAAGTGTAAAAAGTGCTGATAAAAATTTCATAAAGGAACTTAAGGGAAAATGTATCATAAATGGAATCAGAATAAAGAATACACGCCTTATCACAGGTAGTAATGGAAAACATCAGATAATATTAATGGCCAGGAGCGTAGGACGTGGCTGCATATCCATAAGAAGACTGCTATCCGTTATAGCGTGCTGTTCCAATACAGGATATTACAGTGATAATATGAACAGGACAATTATTAATGAAGAATTTCATCAATACGTCTTTGTGGAGGAAGACAGGTTCCGGATATTATCGGGCGTATCCAGAATTAATAAGGGAAAAGAACGCTATAATGGGGATAACTTTCTTATGTCACACCCTGATTGTGGAAAAGCCATTGCTGCCATTGCTGATGGAATGGGGTGCGGAAAAAGGGCATTTATTGAGAGTAGGATGGTAATAGAGCTTATTGAAAATTGCATCAAGGCCGGATTTGATGAGAAAGCTGCATTAGAGCTTGTTAATTCGGCATATATTGCAGGTGGCGGCATGGGTAATCCCGTTACGGTAGATATGAGTATTATTGATTGTCAGACAGCATATATGCACTGTATCAAGCTGGGGGCGGTATCGACATTTATAAAAAGGGAGTCCTGTGTCGAGATAATTAAGTCTACTACGCTTCCGATAGGTGTGCTTGAAAAAGTCGATTATGACTGTACTACTAAAAAGCTGTATGATGGTGATTATGTTGTAATGGTAAGTGACGGAATTCTTGATAATTTTCCATGTATTAACAAGGAGGAGCAGATGGCAGATGTTATAAGTTCAATAAGTGTGCGTGAACCTAATGCTATGGCAGCACATATTCTTAAACAGTCACTAAGCTGTCATAATAATAAACCTTCTGATGACTGTACAGTTATGGTTATAGGACTGTTTGACACATACAGGAAATGATAATATAATTATTCTTATGGTAGAAAAAGTATATAGATTTATAAAACAGAATAATATGTTTGACGGCTGCAATAATATAATTGCAGGAATATCCGGCGGGGCAGATTCGGTATGTCTTATGCTGGTACTTACAAGGATAATTAAGCTTGGAAGATATCCTATAAAGCTTACAGGTGTACATGTCAATCATGGCATAAGAGGAGAAGAAGCCTCAAGAGATGAAAGATTTGCAATGGATTTCTGTAAAGGTCTTGGTGTTGAATGTAAAACAGTCCACATTGATATTCCGAAGCTTGTAAAAGAGCAGGGATTGTCAGAGGAGGAGGCAGGACGAATAGAAAGATACCGGATATTTAATGAGGTGGCAGCTTCAATGCAGGGCAATTCAAGAATAGCTGTGGCACATCATATGAATGATCAGGCAGAGACTGTTCTTATGAATATGTTCAGAGGAAGTTCTCTCGCAGGAATATCAGGTATTAAGCCGGTAAGGGATAATATAATAAGACCACTTTTATGTGTTGACAGACAACAGATAGAGAGCTTTCTTAAAGAATGTGCACAGGATTATATAACCGACAGCACTAATCTTGATAATGATTATACGAGAAATAAATTACGAAACACATTAATTCCATTTATACAGAATAATATCAACAGACAGGCACCGCAGCATATATGTATGGCAGCACAGGATATATCAGAAGCAGAGGAGTATATATCGGCGCAGGCAGACAGGTTGTATAATGAGCGTGTAACTGTAGAATATGATAGTGCAGGTAATGTGACAGGAGCAGATATTGATATAAGCGGTGACTGTGACAGATTTCTGTTACGATATGTAATAAGGCGTGTAATAGGTATGATTGCAGGACATTTAAAGGATGTTTATAAGACACATATAATGGCGGTGGTATCACTTGCTGATATGCAGACAGGCAGACAGATTGATATGCCTTATTCAATTATTGCCAAAAGAAAATATAATTGTATATCAATGTATAAGAGACAGGTTAATTCTGATAATAATAATGAGTATATATACAATAATAATATAGATGGCAACGGTACTGTTTATGATATACAGTCAGCCGGCATCTGTGAAAATAAAAAGAGCAGCAGCCTGACAGCAGCATTTAATGGTGCATATGATGCGCATACTGCTGATGGTAAAAGTGGTTTACAATATGATTGTATTGAAAAAGACAGATTGGTCAGGCTCGCTTTAGGAGATACAATAACGGTTGATATTAATGATTATTGTTATATTCATGGCAGTAAAATGACCTTTATTGAGAAAATTACATTTGACAGGGTGTTAACACTTGAAAAAAACGGAAATAATAGTTATACTATTTACTTTGATTGCGATAGATTAGATTCTGTACTGGTAATAAGAAATAAGACTGTTGGTGATTATATCAGGGTCAATGTTGATGGAAGAAGCAAAAAGCTTAAAAAAGAACTTGTGGACAGAAAAGTTCCCAGTGAATACAGACAGAATGTACTCCTGCTTGCAGATGGCAATGATATATTATGGATGTGTGGCATAAGAAGAGGTGAATCTGCCAGAGTTGATAAAGAATCGTCACATATAATAAGAGCTGTCATCAGTACACAATAATTTTAAAAGATATAAGATTAAAGAAAGGATAAAACGGCAGTTATGAACGAGAAAGTATTGCAAAAACATGATATCAGCGTAATGATACCGGAAGAAAAATTACAAAAGAGGGTATGCGAGCTTGCAGAACAGATAAGTAAGGATTATGAAGGAAGTTATGTCAAGCTGATATGCATACTTAAGGGAAGCATATTTTTTACATGTGAACTGGCAAAGAGAATAACAGTTCCTGTAATGCTTGATTTTATGCAGGTTTCAAGCTATGGAAGCGGTACGGCATCAAGCGGCGACATTAAGATAAAAAAAGAACTTGATGAGAGTATTGAAGATGAGCATGTAATTATTGTAGAGGATATTATAGATTCGGGTAATACGCTTGCAAGACTTGTGCCTATGTTACAGGAAAGACATCCTAAGTCACTTAAGATATGTACGCTTCTTAGCAAGCCTGACAGGAGAGAAGTTGATATTGATGTTGAGTATAACGGCTTTGTTATTCCTGATGAATTTGTTGTAGGTTATGGTCTTGATTATGACCAGAGATACAGAAATCTTCCATACATCGGAGTATTAAAGCTGTAAAGAACAGCAGCAGGATGGGAAACAGGATGAATGAATTTCTCACTGCATTTTCACAATAGAGTGATGACAGGACATAAGAATTGATATTCCGGCAGGAAATGCAGTAATAAGCCGTAAAGGCAAATATAACATAAAAGGGAGGAAGAGATGAATAATAACAAAAGCAGATTTGGCGGCTTTGGTATGTATGTTATATTGTTAGCAATTATAGCAATATTTTATATGGTATTTACCAGAATGTCTTCAACAACATCGGGATATACGTATAAGAATTTTAAAAGCGATGTTGAAAAAGGGAATGTTGCAAGTGTAGTAATTAAGCAGAATTCTGAAGTCCCAACAGGGGTTCTTACTGTTAAATTTACAGCTTCAGGAACAAATGAAAAGGTTCTTAATGTATCAGATATCAATGAGGTAGAGGCATTTCTTGATAACAGCAGTGTTGATTATGAGGTTAAAGACGTAGTAAGACAGAGTACATGGATAAATATGCTCTGGCCGATTATCATGTGTGTGATAACTATAGGACTTATTGTATTTTTGACTTCAAGACAGTCTGGTGGTGGAACAAGTGCCAAGATGATGAATTTTGGTAAGAGCAGGGCAAAGCTTATAGATGATATGGGAAGACAGGTTACATTTAAGAATGTAGCAGGTCTGCATGAAGAAAAGGAAGAATTAGAAGAGATTGTAGATTTTCTTAAGAATCCGGCAAAGTATACAGAGCTTGGTGCAAGAATCCCTAAGGGGGTTATTCTTACAGGACCTCCGGGAACAGGTAAGACACTGCTTGCCAAGGCGGTTGCCGGTGAAGCCGGAGTACCTTTTTTTAGTATATCAGGTTCAGACTTTGTAGAGATGTTTGTAGGTGTCGGTGCATCAAGAGTAAGAGACCTCTTTGAAGAGGCAAAAAAGAATTCTCCATGTATCGTATTTATTGACGAGATAGATGCTGTAGCAAGAAGAAGAGGAACAGGTATGGGTGGCGGTCACGATGAGCGTGAACAGACACTTAACCAGATGTTAGTTGAGATGGATGGATTTGGCGTTAATGAAGGAATTATCGTTATGGCAGCCACTAACAGAATAGATATACTCGATCCGGCTATATTAAGACCGGGAAGATTTGACAGAAAAGTTGTAGTTGGAGCACCTGATGTACAGGGACGTTTAGAGATACTTAACGTACATGCTGCAAAGAAGCCTCTCGGAGATGATGTGGACTTTGAATCGCTTGCAAGAACAACGGCTGGCTTTACAGGTGCGGATCTTGAGAACCTTCTTAATGAAGCCGCTATTAATGCAGCAAAAGCAAAGAAAAGATATATTTCTAACTCAGATATTGAATATGCATTTGTCAAGGTTGGTATCGGCGTTGAGAAGAAGAGTAAGATTATATCTGAAAAAGAAAAGAAGATTACAGCATACCATGAATCAGGACATGCAATTCTTTTCCACCTTCTTCCGGATGTCGGACCTGTGCATACAGTGTCCATAATTCCTACAGGAATGGGTGCAGCAGGTTATACTATGCCGCTTCCTGAAAGAGATGAGATGTTTAATACAAGAGGCAAGATGCTTCAGAATATTATTGTAAGTCTTGGTGGCCGTATAGCAGAGGAACTTATATTTGATGATATCACAACAGGTGCTTCACAGGATATAAAGCAGGCTACGGAAACGGCAAGAGCCATGGTAACCAAGTATGGCTTTTCGTCTAAGCTCGGGCTTATCAATTATGATGACAGCAATGATGAAGTGTTCATAGGAAGAGATCTTGCACATTCAAGACCATATGGTGAGGATATAGCAGGTCAGATTGATATGGAAGTTAAGAATATCATTGATGAATGTTATGAAAAGGCAAGAAAGATTATTACAGACAATATGGATGTGCTTGAAAAGAGTGCAGACCTTCTTCTTGAGAAAGAAAAAATTACAAGAGAAGAATTTGAAGCACTTTTTAAGGATAAGGCATCTGATGATAAGACAACTGATAGTAAGGTGTCTGGTGATAAAATAACAGATGACGTGACATTTACAGATAGTGCAGAATAATCAGATTGTAATAAAACATTCCTTGCTGTATAGCCGGATACAGCAGATGGAAAGTATAGCAGTAAAATATAGTATAATAGGACAATATTGTTATTGTATATAATATTGTTAAAATGTATTGTGAAATATGTATAAAAAAACGATGGGATTTTTGTTATATTTGGTAACACTTATAATTGCATTAGTGTTACTATAATTAACGTAAAAACCCCCCAATACATTATATATTTTTTGCTACACCCCATAATAAGTGAAATACCTTCTCCAAAAAGGACAGCCTTCCCCGGCTGTCCTTTTTACTGTTTATTTTATGGAAAAATTTACGGGTAAGATGAAAATGACGGTTGAATTGACAGCGTTTTCGTTATAATATTAAGGTATATAATGTATTAAATATGGTGATTATTTGGGAAAAGGGAGTCTGTGTATGAAAATAGTTAAATTAGTTGAAAGTCTTGCGCAAGATGAGAAAAAACTGCTTTACATGTGTAATGTAAGACCTATTTTAAATACCAGAGCATTATTTAGTGATGCAACAGAAAAGTTCAGAAGTCCGTGTGAGCCTGAGCCGGGCGATGAGGTAAAGCTCAGGTTAAGAACCGGAAGATATAATGTAGATAAGGCATATGTATACATTAATAATGTCGAACATGAGATGAATAAAGTGGACAGTAATTATAAGTTCGATTATTATGAAGCTGTAATACATGTTGATGAAAATAAGATATATTATTATTTTAAGGTAAGGTCAGGCAATGCTACCTGTTATTATAATCAGATAGGAGCACAGGAAGAGCTTAATCCTTATTATAATTTTGAGATAATACCGGGCTTTAGTACGCCACAGTGGGCGAAGGGGGCGGTTATGTACCAGATATTTGTTGACCGCTTCTATGATGGGGATAAGTCCAATAATGTAATTAATGATGAATATAGTTATATTGGCGAGCATGTCAATAGTGTAAGTGACTGGAATAAGTACCCTGCGACAATGGGAATAAGGGAATTTTATGGTGGAGACCTTAAGGGGGTCTGGGATAAACTGGATTATCTTAGTGATCTTGGAGTCGATGTTATATATCTTAATCCGATATTTGTGTCGCCGTCCAATCATAAGTATGATATACAGGATTATGATTATGTAGATCCTCATTTTGGGGTTATTGTATCTGATGATGGAGAAACGCTCGCACAGGGAGATAATAATAATGTCAATGCGACAAGATATAAGGACAGAGTAACTAACAGGGCTAATCTTGAAGCGGGTAATAAGTATTTTGCAGACCTTGTACAACATATCCATTCAAGGGGCATGAAAGTTATTATAGATGGTGTATTTAATCATTGCGGTTCGTTTAACAAATGGCTTGACAGAGAGCATATATACAGCTCAAGTAAAGAACATTATGAGCCGGGAGCATATGAGTCTTACAGCAGCCCATACCACGATTTCTTTAAGTTTTACAGTGACCAGTGGCCGGATAATAATTCATATGATGGATGGTGGGGGCATGATACGCTTCCTAAGCTTAATTATGAGGACTCTAAGACGCTGGAAGATTATATATTAGGAATTGCAAAAAAATGGGTGTCTGCTCCGTATAATGTCGATGGATGGAGACTGGATGTAGCGGCAGATTTAGGACATAGTGAAGAATATAATCACTATTTCTGGAAAAGATTCAGACAGGCCGTTAAAGAAGCTAATCCACAGGCTATAATTCTTGCAGAAAATTATGGAGATTCTTATAACTGGCTGCATGGCGGTGAGTGGGATACCATAATGAATTATGATGCATTTATGGAGCCTGTAACATGGTTTCTTACAGGTATGCAGAAGCACAGTGATGAATTTCGTCAGGATATGCTTGGCAATGCTGATAATTTCTTTGGAGCTATGCACCATAATATGTCAAGGATGGGTGGACAGGCTTATGCCATATCGATGAATGAGCTGTCTAATCATGACCATTCAAGATTTCTTACAAGGACTAACAGGACAGTAGGCAGGGTGGCATATGCAGGTGCAGAGGCAGCTAATGCCAATATTAATAAATATGTCTTTATGGAGGCTGTAGTAATTCAGATGACATGGCCGGGTGCACCTACGATATATTATGGTGATGAAGCGGGAGTATGTGGCTGGACAGATCCTGATAACAGAAGAACATATCCGTGGGGGCATGAAGACAAGGAGCTTATAGCATTTCATAAGGCAATGATTAAGGTTCATAAGGAGAGCCCTGCACTTATGCATGGCTCATATAAGAGTCTTCTGGCACAGTATAATCTTATAGCCTACGGACGATTTACAGATGATGATGCAGTTATTGTAATTGTTAATAATTCTGAAGATGAAAGAAGAGTAAAGATACAGGCCTGGGAGACAGGACTTACTGATAAAGATGATGTAGAACAGGTAATGGTAACTTATGATGGCGGTTTTAGTACAGAACGGTTAGGATATTCACTTCCGGGAGGATGCCTTGAGATTGGTCTTAGAAAGACATCGGCAGTTGTGCTTCGTAAGATGAAATGGTAATATGGTGACGTACTATTAATTAGAAAGGCTGGATATTAATACGATGGGTAAAAATGAGATAAAGCTTAATAAAAAGATGCGTATGTGGAATAAATATAAGAATTTAGTCTATGTATGTGTAGGAGTTGTGGCAGCGGTAGTGGTATGTATTGCTGCATATAAAGGAATAACAGGAAGTTCAGATAATACTGATAAAAAGAGTGCTGCACAGACAACGGTTGCTGGAAATAATACAACACAGTCAACACAGTCGCAGAATATAACGCAGCAGACTACAATGCAGAATACGACAGTGGCAGGAAATGCAGCACAGACAACTATAGCGGGTAATACACAGCAGACTACAATGGCGAATACAACACAGGCAGCAGGTGTTGCACCTTTAACATTAGCAGGACCTGCACAGGCACAGGAATATACATCAAGAGATTATTATAATGGTTCAATATTTATCGGTGATTCGATTATTGACGGAATAGCATATTATAATTATATAGACTCTGCACAGATATATGCAGATGGCAATAATACTACAGATAAGACTGAGAAATATCTTGATGATATTATCAAGCTTACACCGGCAAGGGTATTTATAATGGTCGGACTTAATGATGCGAACTATGGAACAAGAAGTGCACAGACTATAGCGGAAAATATTATGGCAATTGCATCACAGATTAAGACAGCAAGTCCTAATACTAACGTATGTGTATTATCGCTTCTTCCTATTACACAGGAGTTTGAGGCAAAGGCTAATGTTAATGCAAAGCAGTCTGTGCTTGATGAGATTAATAATATTGTTATGGCAGCATGTCCTTCTAACAGTGTAACGTATGTGGATGTTGCAACAGCATTTAAGGATGCCAGCGGATACATGAATCCACAGTATACAGGTAATGGAAGCAATATTTATAATGAATATTATCCATTTCTTCTTAATGGTATAGCGGGAGTAGTTAAATAATGAATTTTTATGTAATGACATTATTTCCTGATATGATTACAAATGGACTTAACACGAGCATAACAGGAAGGGCAATTGAAAAAGGACTATTGTCTGTGGAAGCTGTGGATATAAGAGATTTTTCTACTAATAAGCATATGAAGGTAGATGATTATCCTTATGGCGGCGGTGCCGGAATGGTAATGCAGGCACCGCCTGTGTGTGCAGCTTTTGACAGTATTGTACAAAGATCAGGGCACAGACCGAGAGTTGTATATATGACACCGCAGGGACATACATTTACACAGAAGATGGCGCATGAATTTGCTAAGGAAGACGACCTTGTGATTCTATGCGGACATTATGAGGGGATAGATGAGAGAGCACTGGAAACGATTGTTACAGATTATGTATCAATAGGTGACTATGTTCTTACAGGTGGAGAACTTCCTGCGATGGTTGTAATAGATACAATATCAAGGCTTGTGCCGGGAGTACTTAACAATTCTGAATCGGCAGAGACGGAGAGCTTTGAAAATGGACTTCTGGAATATCCGCAATATACAAGACCGGTTGAATTTAATGGAATGAGAGTACCGGATGTACTTCTTTCAGGGCATCATGGCAAGGTGGAAGAGTGGAGATATCAGAAGTCGTTAGAGAGAACAAAAAAGTTCAGACCTGATATGTATGAGGCTTATATTAAGGAAAGTGCAAAAGATAATGAAAAATAAATTTTAAAAAATGAGTATAAGCCTGCAGTCTGCGAAGAAAAATAGATTGTATAAGAATACGAAGAAAATAAATTTATAGAAAAATATTGACGTGGTTACATTACTATGGTAAAATATTAAATGTTCGCGGGAACGTGGATGTTTTGAATGTAAACGATATATTAAAGGAATCTTTGATGTATAATCTTTGATTTCTGCCTAGATAGCTCAGTCGGTAGAGCAGAGGACTGAAAATCCTCGTGTCACTGGTTCGATTCCGGTTCTAGGCACTTTGCGGGTGTAGTTCAATGGTAGAACACTAGCCTTCCAAGCTAGATACGTGGGTTCGATTCCCATCACCCGCTTTTTTGTGCGTAAAATTTTAATTATCTCTCTATATCGCATTATTTATTATCAGGCTATGGGATAAATTTATAGAAAATGTATTCTGCGTTATTAGATTGAATATTATTTATGGAGAATAAATGTCTGGTGATTATGATAGCATATAGTTATGTTGAAAAAGGGTACTAGAAAAAAACCATGACTTGTAAATTAAAAGAATTAATATTATACTGTAGATATCTGTGTAAAAGAATTTAATATACAGGTATTGGAGGTATATCAGGTATGGTAAAAGACAGTAAGTTTACCAAGTGCAAGGCAGTTATTGATGAGGACCTTACAATAAGGAATGGGGACAGTAATTTCTTCGCATTTATTGGGGAAAATGCGATTTATTCATTGGCAAGGTCTGTTCATCCTGATGACATTCAAAGAATTGAGGATGCAGTATCTGAGCTTGCAAAGGAACGGGTTAATGTCATTGCATTAAGAATGGTTGGATGTGATGGACAATACAGATGGATGCTTGTTACCTTAAAGAAGGACAAGGAACATCTGATTAGTATGGAGTGTCAGGATGTATCAGAATATGAGAGCATGATTGACAGTCTTAAGGGAAATAACGATACTATTACTGAATATTTCAGTCTTATGGAGTATTTGATGATATCATATGATATTGATACGGATGAGTTGAAGATATTCATGCTGGGAAGTCACGAGCAGATTAACTTTTATAATGGAACATTAAGCGAGTGGTGTGAAAATAAGATTAATAATGGTGATGTTGATGAAAAAAGTATGGAAGCATTTAACCTTTTGTGTGATGATTTCAGAAATGGAACGATGTCATTTAAACGGGAATTAAAGATGAACTTCTTTGATAACAGGGAAAAGAAGAAGTGGTGTCTTATAAAAGGAAAAACAGCTAATAACATGTCAAGGAAGCATCAGGTTATTGCTACCATGTCAGTCATTAACCCTGTTAATGGTAATGGAAGTAAGGGGATTCCATATATTCAGGAGATAAAGGATGCAGGTACAGACCTTCTTAATAAGAGGGCAATTACTAACTATGCAAGAAAGCTTATTGAGTCAGAACCTGATTATCCGGTTACAATTGCCATAATAGATATAGATGATTTTAAGCTCGTTAATGACGGATATGGACATATGGTTGGTGATGAGGTTATTAATAACGTTGCAGATATTATTAAAAATGCCGTTGAGGGTAAGGGAATATCAGGAAGAATAGGCGGCGATGAGATGTTTATTGTTATGGAGAATCTCTGCACTAAGGAAGAGATAAGAAGTGTACTCCGGACAATAAGAAATAATGTTGAGTGGATGTATGCTAATGATGACAGCAAGCCGGCAGTGACATGCTCTATAGGTTCTGCTACATATCCATTAGATGCTAAAGATTACCAGTCGCTTTTTAAACTGGCAGATAAGATGTTATATCTTGCCAAGGAAAAGGGAAGAAACAGATATATAATATATCAGGAGAACTTTCACAGGGATTATGTGAATGGTAAAGGAAAAGCCAGGGATACAGAGGAATTCTTTTATAAATACAGAAAAAACGTAGTTATTAATGACATTGTCAATGATTATTGTATACAGCATATAGTAAGCAGTCAGAGGGTGGCTGAAAAGATAGCACTTACATTCGGGCTGGGAAGTATATGCATATATGATATCAATGGAGGACATTATAATAAGTATGTACTCTATGGAAAAGATAATAAATCAATATATGATGGTGAATATATGTATCATGATAATTATTTTGCCTGTTTCAGGGAAGATAATCTGATGATAATTGACAACGTTAATTTTTATGAAAGAAAAGCCCCTATGTTATATAGAGCGCTTATTGATATGGATATCAACCAGTCGATACATGTGGATGTCAAACAGGATGTATGCCGTCACAGAATAGTTACATTTAATAGAAAATCAAACAGACGCCAGTGGGGTGAAAGTGATATAATATATTTATCCATGTTAGGAAATATATTAGGGAAACGATATAGTTATGACGAAGAGAACAGCTAAGATAATTGAATTACTTGATGAAGTATATACAACAGAATACAGGTGCAGCCTCAATTATACAAGCCCATGGGAGCTTCTTGCTGCCACGATGCTTTCGGCACAGTGTACTGATGAGAGAGTTAATATAGTAACTAAGGATTTATTTGCAAAATATCCTGACGTGGTAAGTTTTGCCAGGGCAGATATATGCGAGATGGAGCGTGATATACATTCTGTAGGATTTTATCGCAGTAAGGCTAAGAATATTATTAATACAGCAAGAATTATACATGAGAAATATAATGATGAGGTGCCATCTAAGCTTGAAGAGCTTACAGCACTTCCGGGAGTAGGAAGAAAGACTGCGAATGTCATAAGAGGCAATATTTTCCACGATCCAAGTATAGTAGTGGATACACATGTTAAAAGAATATCAAAAAGGTTAGGCCTTACTAAGGAGACAGACCCTGATAAGGTGGAATTTGACCTGATGAGGGTGCTTCCAAAGGATCATTGGATTGTATACAATATTCAGATAATAACTTTTGGAAGACAGATATGCACAGCAAGAGCGCCGAAGTGCAGTGAATGTTTTTTAAAGGATATATGTAAATCAAAGGACAAGACGGTATAGAATTATGATTAGAGATTATGTGGCATTAGACCTTGAAACTACAGGTCTTAACCCTTCAAAGGACAGAATTATAGAGATAGGAATGGCTAAGATTAATGACGGGCAGGTTACAGCTAAGTATCAGACACTTGTTAATCCTGTGTGTACTATCAGTGAGAGAGTGAGAGAACTTACAGGCATTGACAATTCAATGGTTGCAGACTCACCGGTGATTAATGATATTATCGGTGATATTCTTGATTTTATAGGTGATTTACCGATATTAGGTCATAATATAATATTTGATTACAGCTTCCTTAAAAAAGCGGCACTCAATAATAATATGACATTTGAAAAAGATGGAATTGATACTTTAAAGCTTGCAAGGAGGCTTCTTCCAGAAGTGCCGCATAAGCGCCTTGAGGATTTGTGTGAATATTTTCATATTAATCCCGGTAATTCACACCGGGCATTTGACGATGCTATAAGTGCAAGCTGTCTTTTCAATGAATTATACAAGCTGAAGCCACAGGATGAGGGCTTTGTAAATACACAAAAGCTCATATATTCAATTAAGAAGGACACTCCGATAACAGCGGCACAGAAAAGCTATCTTACAAGCCTTGTAAAATATCATAAGATTAAGCTTGATGAACCGGTGGAGGGAATGACAAAGAGCAGTGCGTCAAGGGTTATTGACGGAATTATATCCGAGTATGGGAAGCTTCCGTATAAAAGATAATGCGTTTGAAAGATTTATAGATAAAAAGGACAGTAAAAAGGCTGTCATACAATAAAACTGATAAAGAGTTTCATATTCCGGTTAAACCATTGCAGTCTAAGAAACAGGTGATTATTATTCTGCTTATCTGCCTGAAATGGAAAATATCAGTTTTATTAGTATGACAGTCTTATATTTTAGTGTAAAAAAATACCTGTGCGGATTCCTTTGGCATTAGAAAATACCTGCGGAATTAAGATTAATATAGCAATTTAAGATAATCCTTAATTCTTGCACCGGAAGGTGACTGTATGGCATTGGCATACATTAACAGCTTATCAATTCCTTCACGGTTATTTACCGACTGGTAATAATCTGCGAGTGCCACATATGTGGCTTTGATATCAGAACCGTTTAAGATGGCATATTCAAGTATCTCACAGCCTTCTTTTGCATGACCTGCTTTAATAAGTCCGGTGCCTGCTGTATTAAGGGCTCTTACAAGTGTTGTGAAGTTATCATCATATTCTGTAAGCACAGGAAGATTGGCAACTCCGTATTCAAGCTTGATATCTGTATTGCTCATACCTGACAGATTGACAATCTTACGGTTACGCATTGAATTAATAACATCATATGCACGTAAAATATTAGAATCCTCCGTATTAATTAATGGAAGTGAGTCAGGAATAGTGATATAATTAAGATTAGATATATCTTTTTTTCGTGTGGAATTAGCTTTGGTTTCTCTGTCAAGAAAGTCAGATATACTGTTTTTGTCACTTTTTTTGTGAAGTTTAAGTTGAATAACAACAATTAATATTATAAAATAAGGCAATAATAGTTTCATAAAATGGATTCCTTAACATATTAAATTATAAGGATACATATCGGAAAGGAAAAGCAATGATTAATATGAATAATAAAAAAACAAAGAAAATAGTATCTTCAATTATAATTATCCTGCTTATATTGGCAATGGTAGTTCCAATGGTGGTATCCGTATTTCTTTAATAATATACTAATTATTCGTAATAAGCAAGTAAGATGGAGGAAGTTATGAATCCGGGTAAGGTGTCTAATTCAATACTTGACAGGTCAGTATTAAGGCTGATTAAGAGCCGTAACAGCCGTGTTGCTAAGCCATTTATAGGTGCGGACTGCGGTTCAATAGATATTAATGAACAGGATAAGAGGATTCTTTGCAGTGAAAGCTGTGGAATATGGCCTGTATACAGGGCAGCTAATAATATATATTCATGCGGTGGGATACCACTGGCGGCACATATAAGTGTCATTATGCCGAGGAATTTTAATGAATATAATCTTAAGGAACAGATACGCACCATTAACTCGCAGTGCGGGATTTTTGGTATGCAGATATCAGGTGGCCATACACAGATAAATGATATGGTAAAGGCACCGGTTGTTACAGTGACAGGAATCGGGGTTACAGACAGTGATGAGATTGTTTCCTCTAAGAATATAAGGCCGGGACAGCATATTGTAATGACCAAATGGATTGGTATTGGAGGTATCCGCAAGCTGATAGATATAAAGAGAGACGAGATGCGTGAAAAATATACAGATTATGTTATAGATAAGGCATATGGCAGTGAAGAAGATATGTCAGTTAAATGTGAAGCACAGCTTGCATTAAAGGCAGGAATCAGGGCAATGCATGATGTAGCAGAGGGAGGTATATTTGCAGCATTATGGGATATGGCGCAGGCAGGTAATGTAGGACTTGACATAGATTTCAGAAGTATACCTGTTAAGCAGGAGATAATAGAATTATGTGAGATGTATGATATTAATCCATATAAGTTAGAGTCAGACGGAGCGCTTCTTATTGCAGCAGATGATGCGGATACACTTATAAATCTTCTTGAAAAAGAAGGAATTAAGGCCGCAGTTATAGGAAGAGCGACAGATAATAATGATAAGGTGATTAATAATCTTGATGAAGTAAGATATTTAGATACACCTCAAAGAGATGAGATATATAGATTTTTATAAGATTTATAAAGGAGAAGATGTGATGAGAGAAAGAATCCTTGATATATTAGAAAATAACGGACGTATTGACCTGCATGAGCTGTCAATACGCTTAGGAATTGATGAAGCAGTAATAGCCAATGAGATAGCTGATATGGAAAAAGAACATGTCATCTGTGGTTATAATACACTTATTAACTGGGATAAGACAAGTGAAGAGAAGGTAACAGCATTAATAGAGGTTAAGGTTACACCACAAAGAGGTCTTGGTTTTGACAGCATTGCGGAAAGAATCTACAAATATGATGAGATAACATCAGTATATCTTATGTCAGGCGGTTTTGACTTTACTGTAATTATTGAAGGTAAGACTATGAAGTCGGTTGCACAGTTTGTAGCTAATAAACTCTCACCGCTTGATGCAGTGCTTAGTACATCAACACATTTTGTACTTAAAAAATATAAGGATTACGGCATTGTCCTTGATGCAGAACAGAAGGATGAAAGGATGCTGGTTACACCATGAGAAATCCACTGTCAGATAAAATCTTAGGAATAGAGCCATCGGGAATAAGGAAGTTCTTTGATATAGTAAGTGAAATGCCGGATGCTATATCATTAGGTGTTGGCGAACCGGATTTTGATACTCCATGGAATGTAAGAGAAGAGGGAATATATGCACTTGAAAAGGGCAGGACATTTTATACTTCTAATGCCGGACTTAAGGAATTAAGATATGAGATATCTGCTTATCTGCATAGAAAATATAAGCTTGATTATGATCCTATGCATGAGATATTTGTAACTGTAGGTGGAAGTGAAGCTATTGATGTTGCTTTGAGATGTATGATTAATCCGGGTGATGAGGTTATAATACCACAGCCTAGTTATGTATCATATCTTCCATGTGCTGTAATGGCAGATGCAGTTCCTGTTACATTAGAACTTAAGGAAGAGGATGAGTTTAAGCTTACCAAGGAGGCACTTTTAAGTGCAATTACAGATAAGACTAAGGTGCTTGTACTGCCATTTCCTAATAATCCTACAGGGGCTATTATGACAAGAGAAGAGCTTGCAAAGATTGTGCCTGTGATTATTGAAAAGGATATATTTGTAATATCTGATGAGATATATGCCGAGCTTACATATGGAAAGAGACACTGCTCAATAGCAGAATTTCCTGGAATGAAAGAGAGAACTATTGTAATAAATGGTTTTTCAAAGACATTTGCAATGACGGGCTGGAGGCTTGGATATGCATGTGGACCAGCCAATATCATTAAAGAGATGATTAAGCTGCACCAGTTTGCGATAATGTGTGCTCCGACAAACAGCCAGTTTGCAGCGGTAGAGGCGTTAAAAAACTGTGATATGGAGGTCGCAAGAATGGTAGATTCCTATGACCAGAGAAGACGTTTTCTGCTAAGTGAATTAAGTGATATGGGAATGGAGTGCTTTGAACCGTTTGGGGCATTTTATATATTCCCATCAATTAAAAAATTTGGAATGACATCAGAAGAATTTGCAAATAAGCTTTTACAGGAAGAGAAATTAGCTGTTGTTCCGGGGACTGCATTTGGTGCGCCGGGAGAAGGCTTTGTGAGAATCTCATATGCATATTCAATTGACAGCCTGAAAGAAGGATTAAAAAGAATAAGACATTTTATAAGTAAGAGAATGTAATTGTTAAATATGGGGAAATGTTATAACAGGTTATGTACCAATAATCCTATGTGTCTGATTAATAACTTTATATCAGGAGGATAGTGCGAAAAATCACACTGATATGCTGATTTTCAAAAGTTCATAAATGAACTGGCTGTTTGTGCCGCAGGTGTCACAAAGCAGCCTTTATCGCAGAGCCAAATCTGATATTTGGTCCGTTATTCCTCCGGAATTAGAAAATGCCTGCTGAATGGAGATTGTTATGGGAGAGATAAATAAAGATTATATTAATCCGTTTCTTATGGCGGCAACGGGGATTATGAAGGATGCCTGTCAGGTGGATTTGAATATTGGAAAACCTTATGTTAAGACAAATGAATTTAGTAAAGAATCAGCTATTATTATGATTGGCCTTACAGGACAGTTAAAGGGTCAGGTGCTTCTTGCATTTACAATGCAAAGTGCCCTTGATGCCGCATCAAAGATGATGATGGGCATGCCTGTTACAGCCCTTGATGATATGGCAAAGAGTGCAATAAGTGAGCTTGGAAATATGATTATGGGAAATGCGGCAACAATGCTGTCACAAAAAGGTATAATAGTTGATATAACACCACCGTCACTTGCAATTGGTACAGTTAATATTGTAACTACTTATGCACAGAATATATGTGTACCTCTTGAGGGTGGTGGAATAAAGATGGAAATAAATGTTGCAATTAAACAATAATCAGTTGTATTGTAACCGGATAAGAAATAAGGAGTATTATGCTTAATATTGTATTACATGAGCCGGAGATGCCGGCAAATACAGGAAATATAGGAAGAACATGTGTTGCAGCCGGAGCAAGGCTGCATCTTATAGAGCCGCTCGGTTTCCTGCTTAATGAAAAGATGGTAAAAAGAGCGGGACTTGATTACTGGGATAAGCTTGATGTTATAGTCTATGATGACTGGGAAGATTTTAAAAAGAAAAACCCGGATGCAAAGATATATATGGCAACAACCAAGGCTCATAAGACATACTGTGATGTAAAATATGAGCCTGACTGTTATATTATGTTTGGTAAGGAAAGTGCAGGTATTCCTGAGGAGATACTTGTAGAGCATGAAGATACAAGTATAAGAATACCTATGATAGGTGATATACGTTCGCTTAATCTTTCTAATTCAGTGGCAATTGTATTATATGAAGCCTTAAGGCAGAATAACTTTGACCACATGAACTGTGAGGGACACTTGCACAGACTGCACTGGAACAGTGAAGCTTAATTATATGATAGAAGGCTCTTTCTGGCGGCAGGGACAGAAAAGGTAAATTCCGTTCCGACGCCGGGAGTGCTGACTACATCTATATGTTCATGGTGTGATATTATTATTTCCCTGGTAATTGAAAGACCGAGTCCTGACCCCTTTTTATCACGTCCTCTTGAAGAATCGGATTTGTAGAAACGGTCCCATATCTTATCGATATCTTTTTTTGGAATACCAATTCCTGTATCTTTAACGGATATATATGCTTTTTCACCTTTATCACGCACAGAGATATATATACATGAATTTTCCGGACTGAATTTAATGGCATTGTCAACAAGATTATATATAACCTGCGTTATTTTACCCTTATCTGCCTTGACAAACTGTTCTTCACCGGAGAAGGTAAGCTGGAACTGTATTTTTTTCTTCTTGCATAATCCCTCAAATGTTTCAATTGTATGCTTTATAATCGAATTAATATCAAAAGTCGTTATATCTAAAGAAACCGTTGACGGGTCAAGCTCATTAAGCGTAAGTATATTGCTTGTAAGCTTTGTAAGACGGTCTGTCTCAAATAATAATATATCAAAATATTTTCCCATCATCTCAGGAGGAATTGTACCGTCAGACATAGCTTCCAGATATCCTTTGATTGAAGTTAAAGGAGAACGGAAGTCGTGTGATATGTTTGACAGGAATTTCTGCTGGAACTGTTCACCTTCATTTAATTTATTAGCCATATAATTAAGTGACAATGCAAGGCGGCCTATTTCATCATTGTGGCGTGGCTGTATCTTATATGCAAGATTGCCCTTTCCATATTCTTTTATGGCATATGCAATGTCACCCAGAGGTTTGTGTATGTGTATAATATACAATAATATGAATGATATTGAAAGTAAAAGTGTTACTCCCATAGTTATATAGTTGGTATTAAAGGTTGTATACACATCATCAGATATATAGCTTTCAGGAATACTTACAACTGCATAACCTTTGGTTGTAAATGCATTGGTTATAGGCGCAAATACACTTATATAGGACTCTTTAAACATACCATAAAAGTCACCTGTAAGAGTATGACCTGTGCCTAAGGATGAATAGTCAAAATTATAAATAGTATAAAGATATCCATTTTCATCGGCAGGCTGTGTGTATTGCGTATCAAGAATAATATGTCCGTCAGTATCAATAAATATTATCCGTGTATTGCTAAGTGCGGATACGGACTTAAGTTCTGTTTCAATAATTCTTAAGTGTTCATTGCTGAAATAATCAGCAGCATATTCATTTGAAACGGATACAGCCTGTCTGTACAGAGAGTCAGAATATTTGTTATAGACCCGGCTGTAATCTATTTTATAGCTTATAAATGTAACAAATAAAAACGCTGTAATGCCTACAGTTATATACAGGCACATATATTTTTTTAGAAGGTTAAAATTCATAATTTCTCCATGATATCATAGTTGGGTTTCTGTCCCAAGTATCATAAGTAATAAAGTTAAGGGCGTGTGACAAATTTATAGCCTATGCCCCAGACTGTTTCTATGCCCCAGTGTTCATGGTCCTTAATCTTTTCACGGATTCTCTTGATATGGACATCGACAGTACGTGTATCTCCAAGGTACTCATAGCCCCATATATGGTCAAGCAGCTGTTCTCTTGTAAATACCTGATTAGGAGATGAGGCAAGAAAGTATAACAGCTCAAGCTCTTTAGGTGGCATTTCAATATTTTTACCATTATATAATACAGAATAATTGCTAAGATTAATTGTAAGGTCGGGATACTGTACACATTGCTGTGCAGAAGTGTCGGAGGCGGCAATTGTCTGTGGTAAATGGTAACGGCGAAGCACAGCCTTAACTCTTGCAACAAGCTCCTTAGTTTCAAAAGGTTTAATTATATAGTCATCAGCACCAAGTTCAAGTCCTAATACTTTATCAAAGGTCTCGCCTTTAGCGGAGAGCATGATAATCGGTACATTATTAGTCTTTCGTATTTCCCTGCATACCTGATAACCATCAATGCCCGGAAGCATAAGATCAAGTATGATAAGGTTAGGCTTAAAGACGGAAAGCTCTTTTAGGGCACTTTCTCCGTCATAAACCATCTTAGTTTCAAAGCACTCTTTATTAAGATATAAAGATATAAGTTCGTTGATATTTTCATCATCGTCAACAATCATAATTCGTTGTTTTGCGGCCATATATATTCCCCCTATATGTTGGTTATTATTAATTGGTTAAATTAAGCAATATTCATATTAAATATTATTTAATGTAAGTAATATTAAAATATTATTTAATGTGAGCAATATTTTTAATATTATTTAAAATCGACAATGGTTACGCCGGCATCGCCCTCGCCGATTTCACCAAGCCTGAAAGACTTGATATATGGTACACCATAAAGATATGAGGTAACGCCATTTCTTAGGGCACCGGTACCCTTGCCGTGTACGATACGAACCTGTGGTATACCGGAAAGGTAGGCATCGTCTAGATACTTATCGAGCTTTGCCGTAGCTTCGTCCACGGTAAGACCTAAAAGATTAATCTCATGTGATATATTAGCTGATTTACGCATCTTAATCTTTCCTGAACCGCCCGTACCTTTAGCAGTAGTCTTTTCTTTAGGTTCTTTGTAATTGACAAGGATTTCAAGATTATTAATCTTGGTCTTAGTACTTAAACTTCCCATCTGTATAGTAAGCTCGCCCTTGTTATTAGGCTTGGAAGTTATAACACCATCAAGGTTCATGCTTAATACCCTTACATGTGTTCCTACTGTAAAGTCACACAGATTATGTGATTTGCGTGTCTTAGCTGTTGAAGCCTCCGGTTTAATAGCAAGCTTTGACTGGTTCTTTTTCATCTTGTCACGCAGTGCGGAACGCTGGTGTTCAAGCTCTTTGACAGTCATGCCGTGTTTATTCATCGTCTTAATGGTCTCGTCAGCATATTCCTTGGCATCACGCAGAATACTTGCGGCTTCCTCATTGGCCTTTCTTATAATCTTGTCAGTACGTTCTTCAAGTCTGTCAGATTTCTTTTTAAGCTGTGCTTTTAGCTGTTCTATCTCTGATTTGTAAGTGTTAATTTCTTCACGTTCCTTTTCGATTGTAATACGGCTGTGTTCAAGGTCAGATACAAGATCTTCAAATCTTATATCCTCGGAATCCATACGTGAAGATGCATCTTCGATAATATAGTCAGGAAGTCCTAACTTTCTTGAGATTGCAAATGCATTACTTTTGCCCGGAATACCAATAAGCAGTCTGTATGTAGGACGGAGTGATTCAACATCAAATTCACAGCAGGCATTTTCAACACCATCAGTTGTAAGGGCATATACCTTAATCTCACTATAATGAGTAGTAGCCATTGTAGTAATTCCACGCATATGAAGGTCATTAAGTATTGATATTGCAAGAGCAGCGCCCTCAACCGGATCAGTTCCTGCACCAATCTCATCGAACAATATAAGGCTGTTTTCATCAGCTTCTTTTAAAATGTTCACTGTGTTAGTCATATGCGATGAAAATGTACTGAGGCTCTGCTCAATACTCTGCTCGTCACCGATATCTGCAAAGATGTTATCAAATACGGCAATCTCTGAATGGTCAAGTGCAGGAATATTAAGACCTGACTGTGCCATAAGCGTAAGAAGACCGACTGTTTTAAGTGATACAGTCTTACCACCGGTATTAGGACCTGTAACGATAAGCAGGTTAAAATCTTTTCCAAGGTAGATATCAATCGGAACAACCCTGTGCTGGTCGATAAGTGGGTGTCTGCCCTTTTTAATATTAATATAACCATTGGTATTCATAACAGGCTGGCTGCACTTATAAAAGCGTGACAGCTGTGCCTTTGCAAATATAACATCAAGATCAGTTAATATACTCTGGTCAGAGGATAAAATATCAGTATATTCAGCGGCAGAAGCGCTGAGTGTGGCAAGGATAACTTCAATCTCTGCCTGTTCTTTAAGCTCAAGTTCACGTATATCATTATTAAGCTTAACAACTGCGGCAGGTTCTATAAAAAGCGTTGAACCGGTAGAAGACTGGTCATGTACCATGCCGGGAACCTGTGACTTGTATTCAGCCTTGACAGGCAGGCAGTATCTTCCTGAACGTGTAGTTATTACATAGTCCTGCAAACAGTTTCTTACACTGTTAGAGTTAAGCATACGTGTAAGTTCAGAATGAATCTTATCATTTGCGGCAGCCTTCTGGCGGCGTAAGCTCTTAAGGTTAGCACTTGCATCATCGCTTATCTCATCCTCAGAGATGATACATCTTTTAATGGAATTATTAAGAGGCGTAATGCCATCTAACATTTCAAACATATCTGATATGGAATCAGGTATTTCTTCATAATAATTCTTTACATGTGCTGCACAGCTAAGAACCGAGCTTATATTAAGAAGCTCTGATATGCTTAAAGCACTTCCGACTTCAAGTCTTTTTACAGAAGCTCTTATATCTTTAATTCCGTTAAAATCCACACAGCCTTTGGCATATATTCGTCTTAGGGCATCGTTGGTCTGTGCAAGAGCATAATTGATATCATTAATATCATTCATTGGAACAAGCTTTTTTAAGCGTAACTTTGCAGGTTCAGATGCAGCAAAGGATACAAGCTTATCAATTATTTTATTATATTCAAGAGTCGTTAAAGACTTATAGTTCATAATTCACCTCGTATAAATAATTAAAAATGTTATATTTAATTCAGTATTAAAATGCAGGTAATTTTTTAAAATACAACTGTAATATATTTTACAGCATTTCTTTTGAAATATCTATATATGTATATAATTTTTACAAGTATGTCATAAAATGTTCATATCTGTTTTATATAATAAAAAAATATATGAGCGTGTGATAGTTATTATTATAATTTAGAATGGGCAGTGGACTTATAAAACATATGATATATGCCATAATAAGGAGTTATACATTATATGAAAAGCGACATGGATAATAATGGGGATAAAGGGTGTGACAATCAGGAATATCCCTTATATACTGAAAAGATAATTGTTAAACCATCAGTCAAGTACAAGAAGCTTATACTTTTAGGATGGGTTATGGCAGCAGGTTGTATATTTGGTGCAGCAGCAAGCGTTGTTATAGTATTATTTACACCACAGATGTATGACAGATTGGTAATAAGCCATGAGGAGCGTGAGACGTTGCAGTTTGAAAAGGATGATTATCCTCAGGAGACGGACAATTCGATGGCTGATACATCTACAGAGGACGAGACCGTTACGATGGGACAGTTATCTGACAATCTTACGGAAGAGGCAATAGGTGATGCTGCCATTACCGCAGATGATTATACTTCATTTACGAAAGCATTAAAAAAGGTAATTGGGACAATACAGAAGTCTATAGTGTCTATTGATATATATGAATCAGATATGGATGACTTTATCAGGCAGTCAGTAAGTCCTACAGAGACTATAGGTGCAGTCATAGGAATGGTCGGACAGGAATATATTATACTTACTGATTGTGCCGCAGTTAATGATTCTGATACGGTGCTTGTAAAGTTTGATGACAAGTTTGAGACTGGGGCTGATATTATCGGCATGGATAAAGAAAGTAATATGGCCCTTTTAAGTGTTAAAGAAAGTGTGATACCATCGGAAGAAAGGACACAGCTTTCTATAGCAAGGCTTGGTAATTCCTATAAGACTAAGCAGGGGGATGTTGCAATAGCGGCAGGCAGGATTAATGGAGTACCGGGAGCAGTTGACTATTGTACAATAACAGATATTTCAACAGAAAGTGTTCTTGATAATTCATATCAGATTATGGATGTAGGGCTTACATGCAGGGAAGATGATTTTTCATTTATATTTGGAACAAATGGCAGTCTTATAGGTCTTGCATTTTATTCAGAAACTAAGGAGGCCATGTCAGTAACCGGAATATCAGATCTTAAGAGTACCATACAGGCATTATCAAGCGGCAATGGAATTGAATATATGGGAATATACGGACAGAATGTTACAAGTACACTGGCTACACGTTATGGACTCCCAATGGGAATATATATAAAAGAAGTGCAGATAGATTCACCTGCATATAATGCCGGAATACAGTCGGGAGATGTGATTACCGGAATAGATGAAGAAATGGTTTTGACAATTCAGGTATTTAGTGAGAAACTATATCAGTGTGGTAATGGACAGCAGATACAGGTAAAGGTAAAACGTCTGGGAAAAGATGGCTATAAAGAGGTTGAATTTCCGGTTACCGTCGGTGTAAGATATTAGTGTGAATAATATTAGGAAGGTGAAATGATGCATTATATAGAACAGTTAAAGGATGGAGACAGAGTATCAGAGGTATATTTATGTAAGTCTAAGTCAACAGCACTTACAAAGGCAGGAAGAGAATATGAAAATGTACTGCTTCAGGATAAGACAGGAGTTATAGATTCTAAGATATGGGATCCTATGTCAGGTGGAATTGGAGATTTTGAGCCAATGGATTATGTTGCAGTTACAGGACAGGTGAGCAGCTATAATGGTTCATTACAGCTTAAGATTGACAGAATAAGAGTCGCTAATGAGAATGAATATGTGGCAGCAGATTATGTTCCATGCAGCAGATTCAGTATAGATGATATGTATGAAGAGCTGATGGGATATGTAAAGAGTGTGAAAAATACATACATTTCACAGCTTCTTAATAAGTTCTTTGTAGAAGATGAAGAGTTCATTAAGAAGTTTAAGAATGTATCGGCAGCCAAGACAGTACATCATGGATTTGCAGGCGGATTATTAGAGCATAGTTTAAGCGTTACCAGGATGTGTGGACATATGGCAGATAATTATGATTTCTTAAACAGAGATCTGCTTGTGGCATGTGCTATGTTACATGATTCAGGTAAGGTTAAGGAATTATCAGAATTTCCTAAGAATGACTATACTAACGAGGGTAATTATATAGGACACATCGTTATTGGTTATGAGATGGTAATGGAAAAGATTAATACTATAGATGGTTTTCCATCAGAGCTTGCAGCACAGATTGGTCACTGCATATTGTCACATCATGGAGAGCTTGAATATGGTTCGCCTAAGAAGCCGTCGATAGCAGAAGCACTTGCTCTTTCAATGGCAGATAATATGGATGCGAAGTTAGAGACTATGAGAGAAGTTCTTGAATCGAAGGAGTCTGATGACTGGCTTGGATTTAACAAATGGCTTGAGTCTAATGTAAAGAGGACTATTATATAAGATGGTGTGAAAAATCGCCTGTGCGAATTTTTCTTCGCCTCTTCGCAGCAAAAGTTGCTCAGAAATGGGAATTAGTATTAATAATCAGATTGATATACTGAAGTTAAATTACTAAAAATTAAGAAAGGAGAAGCTGTACGGATGGAATAGTAATTATTTTGTATGTCCTTAAGAGGGGTATCCGGCAGCTTAAATATATGGGTTTTAATAAGAATGATACAGTCAGGCTTATTATTACTGATATTGGAACGAATGGAGAGGGTATAGGCAGAGTTGATGGCTATACCCTTTTTATTAAGGATGCAATTATCGGTGATGAGGTCGAAGCTAAGATAATAAAGGCAAAGAAAAATTATGGCTATGCAAGACTTATGAATATAATAACTCCGTCCAAAGACAGGCTTGAACCTGTATGTCCTGTTGCAAGACAGTGTGGTGGATGTCAGATTCAGGAGATGGATTATCAGGCACAACTAAGGTTTAAACAGGAACTTGTAAAGAATAATATTGAAAGAATCGGACATATAAGCGATTATCAGATGATGCCGGTTATCGGAATGGATGAGCCATTTCATTATAGAAATAAGGCACAGTATCCGGTAGGCATGGACAAAGATGGTAATATTGTGATGGGTTTCTTTGCAGGAAGGACACATCATATTATTGATAATACAGATTGTGCGCTCGGTGCAAAGATTAACAGCAGGATACTTGGTATCATCAAAGAGTATATGCAGGATAATAAGATTAAGCCATATGATGAAGATAAGCATGCAGGAACTGTAAGGCATATTCTTATAAGAAATGGATACCATACAGATCAGATTATGGTCTGTCTTGTAATTAACGCTGAAAGCATTAAGAACAGTGATGACCTTGTGAAGCGTTTAAAGGATATTGATGGTATGACATCAATAATGATTAATATCAACAGGAATAAAACAAATGTAATTTTAGGAGATACCTGTAAGACATTATGGGGCAAATCATATATAGAAGATTATATATGTGATATCAGATATCAGATATCACCATTATCATTTTATCAGGTCAATCCTAAACAGACAGAAAAGTTATATTCTAAGGCACTTGAGTATGCAGGTCTTACAGGAAATGAGACTGTGTGGGATCTGTATTGTGGAATAGGAACTATTTCACTGTTTATGGCAGCTAAGGCAAGAAAGATATATGGTGTAGAGATTGTACCACAGGCAATAGAGGATGCTAAAAATAATGCCAGACTTAATAATATTGATAATGCAGAGTTCTTTGTAGGAAAGGCAGAAGAGGTAGTACCGGCATTTTACGAGGAATTAAGCAGGAAAGCAGCCGCAGGGGATGAGGAAGCGAAGAGAGGGATTCATCCTGACGTTGTAGTTGTAGATCCGCCAAGAAAGGGCTGCGAGGAGACACTGCTTGAGACGGTGGTTAAGATGTCACCAAAGCGTATGGTATATGTAAGCTGCGACAGTGCAACGCTGGCAAGAGATTTGAAGTTTATGGAAGAGCATGGATATAAGGTAGAAAAGGTACAGGCTGTGGACCAGTTTGGGAATACGGTGCATGTGGAGACAGTTGTTAAATTATCCCTCAAAAAAGATACACCTAAGATTGAGGTCACAATGGAGCCTGATGAAGAGAGTAATTATACACCACAAGAAAAGGCTACTTATTCAAAGATTAAGGAATATGTGAAGGAAAAGTACGGTGTGAATGTGCATACTTCTTATATTGCACAGGTAAAGCGTATGTGTGGTCTGGACATGGGCGAGAACTACAATAAGTCCAAGAAAGAGAATCTAGAGGTAAAGCAGTGTCCGCAGGAGAAGGTGGAGTATATTAAGGATGCGTTGAGGTATTTCAGATTGATTTAGTAAAATTGATGGTATGTCACGGCAACATCACTAGATACTCCTACAAAGCCTATAAATAAGCCATTTCTTAGTTAAAAAAGTGCTCTACTACACACTTACTACACGTTTTTTAGAGAAATAGCTCGGTATGATTATATTAAATGGATAATTGACATTATGGTATATATGCCATATAATATTTACAAAGGAGATTATATGACAGAATTTAAACTGATAGCATATGAAAAGGAAAATGGCGAAGTTCCAGTAGAGGAATTTCTTGATTCTGTTAATCCTAGGATGCGAGCTAAAATATTTGGATTGCTTGGTATATTACAAGAAAAGGGAAATATGCTTAGAGAACCTTACAGTAAACATCTGGATGACGGAATATTTGAATTGCGTTGTAAATTCGGGAGTGATATTACCAGAGTCTTATATTTTTTCTATTATGAGGGTAAAATAATACTGACGAACGGATTTGTTAAAAAGACACAGAAAACTCCTAAAGAGGAGATTCAGATTGCAAAGGATAGAAGAAAAGATTTCATAGAAAGGGTGATGAAGGATGAGAACATTTGATGATATGCTTTCTAAGCAGTTGAAAGATGATGAGTTCAGAAAAGAATATGAAGCTATTCAGCCTGAGATGGATGTTATAAGAGCTATCGTGGATGCTCGTACTTCTCAGAATATGACCCAGAAGGAGCTTGCAGAACGTACTGGTATTAATCAGGCAGATATCAGCAAGCTTGAGAATGGAACACGAAACCCTTCTGTTAATTTGCTTAAAAGATTAGCGGATGGTATGGGAATGGCTCTTAAGATTGAGTTTGTACCTAAACAGAAGATTTAATCAATTAGAATGAATCTTACTTGATTATTTTTATGTGAAATTGCTTGATTTGATAAGAGAAGGTGACAATACTGGAGAATATAAAGAAACTATTTGAAAATAATCCACGAAAAAGTAATCCTAAAATTAATACGAAAAAGGTAAGTGCAGAGTTCGTATGCTTAGATAATGAATTTGGTGCAAAACAACTAATGGAGTTGATATCCTTTATTAATGGACTTCATACAAAATATCGTAATATTAATATGCCGATTTATATTTGCTTTAAAGAAGTAGAAATAATAGATAAATTATCCTATATTATTTTAGAATGTATTTGTTATTCACTTATGAAAGATTACAGGCATGCGGTTGCTATATCATGGTTGCCAAACAATAATATTTTAACACAAGGGGTTTTTTCGTCTCCATTAGCATTAATTAATAACAATGTGGCCAAATCATGCCCCAAATATTTAGAAAAATTCCAATCAGAAATATATAGGTATCATTTTAGAAAGGTAATATCGGAAGATAAAACAGATACAAATTATCTTGGAAGCTTGCAGCAAGATGTTTTTAATTTTCTTTCTACATTTTATATTGAAGAGAACTATAAAGATGATATTGTTGAAATGATTGGAGAAATAGTTGGAAATGCTATTGAACATGCAAATAGTCAATGTCTATTAGATATTGATGTTACCACAGACCATTCCAAATGCGTTGAATCAGAAGTTCAAGATGGGGATTTTTATGGTATTAATATTGTTATTTTAAATTTTTCGGATGTATTATTTGGGGATAAAATAAAGAAACGAATTGAAAATGAGGAATTAGATACTGATGATAGGTATATTGTATTAAAAAAAGCATACAATAATCACAAAAAAGAGTTTGATGAGAAATACAATTACGACGATTTTTGTAACATGGCTTCGATACAGCATAAAATATCTGGGGCAACCTGTAAAGGAAAAGCAGGCGGAAGAGGATTAACTACATTGATTAAGTCTTTACAGGGTAAATCTGATACAGATAATTGTTATTTGATAAGCGGAAGAAGAATAATTTTTTTTGAAAAAGAATTGCTTGAATATGATTCTGATGAATGGCTGGGGTTGAATATAGAACATGATTTTATAAATTGTATTCCAGATGAAAATGCTATATATGAATGTATGGTTTATTTTCCAGGGACAGCATATAATTTGAATTTTGTATTAAAAAGAGAGGAAGGTCGAATATAATGAAAGTTGTGAAGTTGATTTTTGATAAAAGTCAAACTAGATTGGCAGGTTTTCCATATGGAGAGACTACTTATAGGGAGCAAGTAAAACCAATATATGACAAAATTAGTGATGAAAATGAACAAGTTAAGCTTGTCTTTCCTAATCAAATTGAGAAGGTCGCTTCCTCTTTTGTCCAAGGATTCTTTTCGGAGTTAATAAATTCTATTGGGTATGAGAAGATTGAAGAAAGATTTATAATTGAATCTTCTAACGAAAAATTAACAGCAAGGATTCAAGAGAATATATACTAAAGGGGGATACAAGATTGGAATTGGTATTGTCAATAATTGCAATAGTTATTTCTGTTATTGCAATGTGCTCAGAATTTTTTGGGAGTCAAAGAATAAGTCGTATAAATTTAGAAGCACATTTTTTTGAAGAAATATATAATGATTACCTTTTGGATAAATTACCGAGTGCTCGAAATAAAGTTACATATAATAACAATATAGTGACTGGTACGGAAGAGTTGGTTGATGTTTTGAACGAAATAAGAAGAAAATCTATTTTCTTCAAATACAGAGATATTAAATTTTATAATAATATATGTACTCATCTTCAATCTTTTGAGGACGAATTGGTTAAAAAGAGCGATATGCATTTAGAGGATGAACATTATTGTAGGTTTACACAATATGTAAATGATAGTATGGAAGAAATATATGATATTATAATTACAAAATATACTGGCAAATTGAAAAAACATAAAAAAAGGAAAAAATGACCCCAAACTTTTAAGTATTGACACCGCTTAGCCTATGACGAGAAATCCATGGTTTGAGTGGTGTCATTTCTTAATATTAATAAGCATTAGAGAAGAAGGTTGAAATATACCTTCTTTTTTGTACCCATTTTTAAGAAGGTGGTGTCAAAAAGCATACACAAATACCGGGACGTTCCATAAAGGAATATCCATAGATTTCGGGACGGTTTAGCAGTCCTTTTTTTGTAGTTTCAAAAAGTACACATTTCAGGACTAAGGAAAGGAGCGAATAATCATGAAGAGATATGGTTATCACAGAACAAGTACAAGAGAACAGCATTTAGACAGAGGTATCAAGGAGATTACAGCCTATTGTGAGCAGAACAATCTGGAGCTGGAAAAGATATTCACTGACCAGCAGACAGGAAAGAATTTTAATCGTCCAAGATATCAGGTATTAAAAGAGGATGTATTAAGAGCTGGTGACGAGTTGATTATTACTGAGGTAGACAGGCTGGGCAGAAATAAGCAGGAGACATTAAAGGAATTGCAGTATTACAGGGATAATGGTATTCGTGTAAAAATACTAGAGCTTCCTACTACGCTTATGGATTTATCAAAGCTGGATAATGCTATGGCTCGTATGCTGATGGAAACCATCAATAATATGCTGATAGAGCTATATGCAGCTATGGCACAGGCAGAGATTGAAAAGAAAGAGAAACGACAGCGTGAAAGTATAGATTCTAAAAAGGCTCGTGGAGAATGGGATGATTACGACAGACCAGCGGTGATGTCGCTTGATGAATTTTCAGAGCATTATCAGAATGTGGTGTCAGGAGAAATACGTCCATTTGAACTGATGAAACAGCTTGGTGTGAGTAAGAGTACATATTACAGATATGTCAAAAGAATAAAGGAATAGGCAGTTTATAAGACTTTTGCAATTCTTAGAAGCTGTTCTTTCTTTGAAAAGTCAAGCTTATCAACAGTGTTGAGCAGTTCTGTTTCAAAAGCAGTAGTAGGAGCTTTGTATTCATTGCCGAGAATATAAAATTGAATAGAAATTAAACACTGTTCAATTGAGCAATCTATATGAATCTGATATGCTGAGTATACAAAAGCTTTTGAATTTTTTAGGAGATGAAGCAAATGGATATAGGCGTTGTTATAAAAAATATAGAAAAGAAGCTGGTATGACGCAGGAGGAGATGGCAAACAGATTAGGCGTGACGACACCGGCTGTAAACAAATGGGAGAATAGTAATTCCAAGCCGGATATTGAACTGCTGGTATAACATTTCAGAAACAGCGGCTATGGAATGAGGTATTGAAGATAGAAAAAAATTCAGATGCACAGCTTGGACGCTCATTTGAATTTTCCTTCAGGAATGGGACTATGCACTCTCCCATCAGAAAAAGTAGAGATACCGGTTGAAAAGCTGGTACTCTATCAAAAGTGTCAGGATTGTAATCAGACAGCTTATCTGAGAGCTAAGGAAAAGTATGATATGCAGAGAGAAAAACTTTCAGGTAGATATAAAGCAAAAACAGTCATGTATGAAGCATTGATGTTTCTGCTGATATGGTATTCCGCATCAACTACTCTTTTTCAGATGATACGGTCAAAGGTATTTATTTCTGATTGTGGAAGATTCTTTGATATAATCGCAACTTTTATACAGACCATTGCTGGCTGTATTGTACTGACAGGAAAGAATGTGGCACAGATTAGTGATGAAATATCTAATCCTGTCATTGCCGGAATTATATACTGGCTGATAAGAATACTGATCTGCGGTGGATGTCTGGTGGGTGCGGGAATACTTGTAGCGTTTATAGGGATAAAGATTGCAGGGGTATATAAGAAGTGCTGTTGGGATATGATTACCATATTGGTAACAATTATAAGCATGGAAATAGCAATCTACTTTGGAGATTGGATAAAGACAAGAACACCGATTAATCTGCTATTTCTCTTTATTCGTGCAACTGGTATATGTTGCAATCAGGTGGTATATGAAAGACTGGTGGGATACAAGGAGTTATTATTAAAATTGCAAACAGATAGATAAAATATATAAATCTATCCATTTGCATATAGAATACTTTTATCTTTTGAACATTGTAAATATGATGCATAAATAGTATATTGTCAGCATAATTGATATAGATAATAAAACGAAAAACAACATCATCTCCAAATATTGTATGATTACAGAAAGTAGAAATTAA
>ERZ772969.399-NODE-399-length-41543-cov-2.883002_pt1 | contig 41543 bp, 35 predicted proteins | sample MGYA00511676_ERZ772969 | MGnify/ENA primary metagenome ERZ772969 (study PRJEB29015, sample SAMEA2737651) | human gut metagenome | biome: human gut; feature: human-associated habitat; material: faeces | place: China | collected 2012 ... | reverse complement strand
GTTTGATGATTTTTTCCAAATGACGAAACGAAAAGTTGACGACAAATCACATCACTTCCGTCGCGAAAGCGCCTGTGCCATGCTAAGTTCGCTGGTATACGACATGGGGAACCACATCTGGCGAACCCAACAAATAGGAGGAGGTGCCCGCCTGAGTCGCGGGGAAAAGATATTCACCGATTTCATTAAGCTGGTCGAACAGAACTACCGGGAGATAAGAAAAGTAGGTTGGTATGCCGAGAAACTGTGCATTACGCCTAAATATCTTTCGGAAACGGTAAAGAAAGTCAGTAAGGAAACGCCTAATAGTTGGATAGACAGCTACGTAACGAAAGAACTTCGGTTGCTATTGAAGAATTCTTCTAAAAGCATAAAGGAAATAGCTGTAGAGATGAACTTTCCCAACCAGAGTTTCTTAGGAAAGTATTTTAAGGACAAAACGGGGGTTTCTCCGTCTGATTATAGAAGGTCTTGACGACTCAATTGATTGGCAACAGCACACAACTCGTCATACCATTGCTGCCCAAAGCGGCGTATCAATGGCTCTTTAAGAAACTGGTAAAGCGGCAAATCGAGTTCTTTACCTTTCTCTACTCCACATTGGCAAATCTTCCAACGGTGGTAATTCAGTCCAACAAGTCCATTTCCCAACGCCTTTTCCCGAATGGGGTATAACGCACAGGAGATGGGCTTACAAAAATTAATCTCTGCCTTTCGATAGGCTCTTTCTAAAACACAAAGGCAACACCCTTCTTGATAACAAGTAAAAACACAATCCTTGCGACCGACGATGCTGGTTACCATGTCGCCCTCTCTATCAATATAAGCCACGCCTTGCTGATCAATGACCGATTGAGCCGAAGCAGAAAGCTCGTTCCACACAGCATCCACGTTCTCTTCGATGCTTGCAATCTCCTCAATAGTGACAGGAGCTCCCGCATCGCCTTCAATGCAACAAGCGCCATGACACACCTCTAAATCACAACAAAACTTTTGCGTGAAAACTTCTGGAGACACCAAGACGTTGCCTACTTGTATAATAGGAGGATATGAATGGTTCATACATTGAGGAGTTTTTACCATTTCACGGGCTCAATGCCCTGCTGTATTAAGTATTCATTACAGCGTGAGAAATGATGATTACCAAACCAACCACCTCGATTGGCAGATAGCGGTGAGGGATGTACGCTTTCCAAAACACAGTGTTTGTGCTTGTCAATAAGATAGGATTTTGAACGCGCATAACCGCCCCATAACAAGAACACCAAGTGCTCTTTATGGTCGCTCAACACCTTAATGACAGCATCTGTAAACGTTTCCCACCCTCTTCGCTGGTGGCTTCCTGCTGCATGCGCTCTCACGGTGAGTGTGGCATTAAGCAGCATCACGCCCTGTTTTGCCCAGCGAGTCAAGTTACCTGTTGTGGGAATGGACATTCCCAAGTCGGCTTGTATCTCCTTAAAGATGTTTTGCAACGAAGGTGGAAACGGCACACCGTCATTAACAGAGAAACTCAAACCGTGTGCCTGACCCTGTTCATGATAAGGATCTTGCCCGATAATCACCACTTTCACCTGATTGAACGGACAGAGATTAAAGGCGTTGAAGATGAGTTTTCCGGGAGGATAGCACGCAAATTGGCTGTATTCGGCATGCACAAACTCAGTTAGTTTGGCAAAGTAAGGCTTGTCAAACTCTTGCTGCAAATGCGCTTTCCAACTTTCTTCTATCTGTACTTCCATATCCTCAAGATTGATACAGCTTGACTACTATATTCAAAAGAGACGAGAATTGAACCAACAAGTGGTTCAATTCTGGCACTCTTATATGCTTAAAAATGCAATAATCAGTCTATTATCAGATTTTCACCTGTCATGGCTTCCGGTTGTTCCAAGCCCATGATGTGCAATATAGACGGTGCCACGTCAGCCAATCTGCCGTCCTTCACGGTGGCACTGTTGTTGTTTGTCACATAAATAAATGGTACAGGATTGAGCGAGTGTGCCGTATTGGGCGTGCCATCCTCATTAATTGCGTTGTCGGCATTACCATGGTCGGCAATGATGATAGCCTCATAATCGTTGGCTTTGGCAGCCTCTATCACCTCTTTCACACAATGGTCGATTGCCCAAACCGCCTTGGCGATGGCGTTATACACACCCGTATGTCCCACCATGTCACCGTTGGCAAAGTTCACCACAATGAAATCGTACTGCTGTGTACCAATGGCATCCACCAGTTTGTCTTTCACTTCGTAGGCACTCATCTCAGGCTTTAAGTCGTAAGTCGCTACCTTGGGCGAATTAACCAAGATACGATCCTCGCCCTTGTAAGGCTCCTCACGTCCTCCATTGAAGAAGAATGTAACGTGTGCATACTTCTCCGTCTCCGCTGTATGCAACTGTCTTTTGCCCAAACTGCTAAGATATTCGCCCAATGTCATCTCTACATTTTCCTTCGGGAACAGCACATGAACATTCTTAAAGTTAGCATCGTAGGGCGTCATCGTGTAATACTGCAAATCCTTGATGGTGTGCATTCCCTCATCGGGCATATCAGTTTGGGTCAGCACCTGCGTGAGTTCTTTGGCACGGTCGTTACGGAAGTTGAAGAAAATCACCACATCGCCCTCTTCTATCTGTCCTTGAACCGTAGCGTTGGTAATGGGTTTGATAAATTCGTCGGTCACTTCTTCGGCATAACTCTCATGCATTGCCTGCACCATGTCCGTTGCTTTCTTACCCACACCACTTACCAACAAGTCGTAAGCTTCTTTCACTCGATTCCATCGCTTGTCACGATCCATGGCATAAAAACGCCCTATGATACTGGCAATGTGCGCATCGTTCGTTTCACAAACATGCTGCAAAGCCTCGATAAAGCCAACTCCACTCTTCGGGTCTGTGTCGCGTCCGTCCATGAAACAATGCACATACGTATTTTTAAGACCGTATTTTTTAGAGATGATCAACAACTGATATAGATGATCCAAAGAAGAGTGAACACCACCATCGCTGGTCAATCCCATTAAATGAAGCTTCTTTCCCGTTTTCTGTGCATACGTATAGGCAGAAACGATTTCAGGATTTTGCAGAATTGACCCATCTTTACAGGCTCTGTTAATCTTCACCAAATCCTGATATACCACGCGTCCTGCACCAATATTCAAGTGTCCTACCTCCGAGTTACCCATCTGTCCATCGGGCAATCCGACATTCTCACCCGAAGCCTGCAACTGCGAATGCGAACATGTAGCATTCAGATAATCCAAATAAGGTGTAGGCGTATTGTTAATCACATCACCTTTTCCCTTGTTTCCTATTCCCCATCCATCGAGGATCATCAATAAAGCTTTCTTTGCCATAATTATTGTTACCTGTCTTATATCTAAATTTCTGTTATGCAAAGATAGTGCAAGCCGAAGCCAAAAGAAGTCTACTTATTTTGGTGAGGCGCAGCCTATCTTATGCAAAGGTACTGCAATTTTCTGACTTACGAATCATCTACACCTTATAAATACAGGAATACTTCACTATTTTCATCCATGCAAAAGCCCCACAATCCGTTAGGATTGCAGGGCTGCGGTTATATAGACACCTAAGAGATTGATTACTCTACGGTGATTTGCTTACCTAATGTCTGTACGATTTCCTCACGTTTCGGCAAGGTAACTGTTAAGACACCATCCGACATTTTTGCGCAAATTTTCTCTTTGTCCACATCATCTGGCAAAATCAGGGTCTGCTCAAAGCTCGAATAACTAAACTCTCTACGCAAGTAGTGAGCCTTCTTGTCCTCTTCTTTGTTCTCCACCTTTTTCTCCATCTTGATAGTCAGGTTGCCGTCGTTGTCGATATTCACGACAAAATCATCTTTCTTCAAGCCAGGTGCAGCCAACTCTACTATATAATCACCATCATGAGCAATCACGTTGATGGCAGGTGCTGTACTGTTCAATCTTGGTGCAAGACCTGTATCAAAAAAATCATCAAACACACTTGGTAACCATGAATTTTTGTTTCTTACTGGTAACATAATCATTTCCTCCTATTTTTATATTGTTTATTTTTATTTGCTCTTTCGAGTTCACTAACCATTGGTGCAAGGAGCGTACCAGTGAAGAATTTGTGCCATTATGACACATATTCCATTATTTAGCCCAAAAACCAAGCCATTATGTCAGCCATTTGAGACTTTTCATCCAACTCAGTATCAGCGTTATTGACGTACAGATCAAGGATTTTCCATGCGCTTCACCCTACATGTTTGCTTCACTTTCATTCTGATAGGCACGTTATAATGCATACTGACTGGTCTACCCACTAGCATGCCAGGTGTCCAACGTTTCATGTGTTTCATTTCTCTAATAATGATTTTATCAAACCTTGGGTCTTTCGAACGATACACTTTGAAATCTTTGCAACGACCTTTTTTATCGATAACAAAACTCACCACCATGGTTCCCGTTAACGTAGAGTCAGCCTTCATCAGCTTAGGAATCACCCTATCGCTCACAAATGCCATCAACGCTTTTTGCCCTCCGGGATAAACAGGCATCACCTCGGGATCGGAAAATATCTTTTCCGACGGTTCAACATACTTCGATGAGCCCACACACTGTGCCGACATTGCCGCCCAAACAGCCATCATAAGCCAAAATAACAATACACTTCTTCTCTTCATATCTTATCTTTTTTAAACATTCTTCCATCCTTTCAAAAAGTACATCCGCACCGTCTATGACCGAGGAAACCAAAGACAGGTGCGGACTGTACTTCAGATTTGCATATAGCTTTCGTAGACAAAGATACAACTTCAGACTGCCCTTGTCAATAGCCCGATAGACATTGACACACGCAGAAAACGCAAACATCTGACTGTCAGGTATTTAAGATACCGCCAACATCTCTTTTGACACATCAAAGAACGAATATGAATTGTTTTTTATATCTTTGCCCTGAACAAAAAAGACCAAAACACAGTCGTATGCAAAAGATATTCGCGATGCTGCTTTTTACCACCCTTCTACTCGGCGCATGCAACCCGAGCAGCCAAAAAAGCGCCCTTCCCGCACCCGAGCAACAAGCCCGCACCTACATTGACAGCGCCCTGCAGTATATCGACCAACACAACCTAAAGGCTGCCATGGTGCAACTGAAGCAAGCCGAGCGACTGATTCCCGCACTCGACAGTGCCAAAACCATCTTCCATATTTACCAGTACATCGGGTGGATTAATGAGAACAGCGGTGCCAACGAACTGGCCCTGCAATACCAGAACCGCGCCCTAAAATATGCCATGACGTATGGAAAGCCCGAACATATCGTCGACGTTCTGGTGAACAAGGCCAATACATTTTTCAATATGGAGCTGCCCGACAGCGCCCGCAACGCCACCAAAACAGCCATGCTGTATTACCACAAGGTTGGCAGAGGGCAACAGTCGGTCATCCAAAAGCACCTGGCTCATTACGACCTGCTGCGCGATTCTCTTGCATCAGCCGAGCATCACGCCTATCAGGCGTTCATGCTGGCACAAGACTCGTCAGCCCTTGGTAACGCACTCACGCTACTCAGTCAAATCTACACTCGGCAAAACCAGCCCGAGAAGGTAAGGCTCGTCATGTCGATGATGTCGAAAAAAAACAACTCTACCATGGCGTACAACCGACTGCTCGCCGAAACGCACTTGCACGAGACACACGGTGACTACCGCAAGGCATACGAATCAATGCTGCGCCTCAAAGCACTCGACGACTCGCTTTACTCGGAGAAAACGCACACCGACATCATCAAAGTGCAAAACGATTATGACAACGCCGTGCTACAATTAGACCGTGCCCGCCAACGATACCGCTACTCGGTCGTCATCATCGCCCTCTTGCTGCTACTGTTTGTCCTCTCCTACGGGTACTACCGACGCAACCACCTACTATACAAGCGATTCCAAGAGCAAATAGCCGACATCAAAGACGAACTGCACACACGGCTCTCGGCCAAAAACCTCACGATAGAAGAGATGAAACAGGCGATGGACAGCCGACTAAAAGAATTGGAGCAGTTGAAACACAAACTGCCCCCAGTCATGCAAGCAGACCGCAATTATGAGTCGGTGGCACAAATCAAGCTGGGCATCGACGTGCTTGATGCCATCCTACACAATGGCAACATCAGCCAGTTTGGGAAGAAAGAGCAGGTTGCCGTGACCAGCATCATGCCCAATATCGATGCCGAACTGGCTGAACTGCTCAACAACCAGTCACTAGCACTGACACCCAAAGAAACATTTTTCTGCATCATGGAACGCAACGGCATGGCCGACAGCGAGAAAGCAAAGGCGTTCTGCTGCTCAGAACAAGCCGTAAGGTCTACCAAAAGCCGGCTCACTAAAAAACTGCGCACTATGCCCCACCTGCATGGCATGGCACCTGTGCTACGACCAACAAGCCCAATACAACGTGACATGGAGAATTGATAAAAAGGTGCGAATCCCTGATTTTGTCCGTTTTTCTTCCCTAATTTTAACACTTCTGGAACCTCACAAATAGAAAAAATATAGGGGATATTTTGGATGTTCCGTAGCCTTATTTGGGCTATAAGCATGACTTTGATTGGTTAACCCATTGAGTTAACTGGCCAATATCAATGCAATAACACGGCTAACCCTTTGCTTTTCCGACGCAAAATCATGGTTTTTGCGGCCATTTCAAACCGTTCTTACGACCAAATAATACCAAGATTTTCATAACACGTTGAGAATCAATTATTTCTATTTCTTGCGTATTTGCGAGCAAGTATCCATCTCGTTACAAATATGCCCGTATTTAGAGAGCGATTGTCAACATATTTCAGATTTTTTAAGACAATTTTTCATCCCAAAAAAACCAACGTTTTTAGGACATCCTAAATAAGTGGTCTCGCTAAAATTTATCAAGGAATCCTATTCTCTTTTTCATCACTTTTCTCTTATATTAGATAATTTGACAAAATGCAAGTCGGGTACCACATAATCATCTGGAACACTACCACAAGTGCGAAATGGTTCATCTATAAAAATATCTCCGCTAAAAATAACTTTTTTCCCAGTTTTTCTAAAACTTAAAGGTAGTGAGTTGTGTTGAGGGTAAATATTTACAATACCATAAGGTTGCTTACATACAATGCAATAAACATGATACTCGGTATTAAATCACTTCCCCAGGACTGTCAGTTAAGGTGTACCAAACTGTATTATTTTTACATACAGGGTAATTTGACGATTCTAATTCTTTTGAATCATCAGAGCTACAGCCAACATTCAATATAAGAAATAATGGCAATAATAAAAATAGTACTTTCTTCATCTCTTCTTTTTTTTTATGGTTTATGGTATGTAGAAAAAATATAAACTAAGAAAGATCATCCAAAGACTGGCAATGAATAGATAATTTATCATTCGCTGTCACAGTGTGCTACTGCGTACAAATATAAACATTTAAGGAATATCAAACAAGCAAGTTATTCGTTTTTTTTATAAAAAGTTGTTAATTCAATGGCTAAAGTTTTCCTATCGCTTTTCCAATCATTATAATCCTCAAAAATCAAGTGAAACGTATCACAGCTCAAAAAACTTGTACTTCTGCCTAAAAACAAGTATTTTTGTAACCAAATTCGCTGCGGATGACAGAGACACTCAAAGAGAAAACGGCAAAAGGTATATTTTGGGGGGCGATGAGCAACATCACCCTGCAATTGGTAGGCGTGGTGTTTGGCATCATGCTGGGTCGTATCCTGTCCGACGAAGACTATGGCATGATGGCGATGATAGCCATTTTTCAGTTGGTTGCCATTGCCCTTCAAAACAGTGGGTTCACGGTAGCCATCACCAACATGAAATCCCCTACCCACGATGACTACAACGCTGTGTTTTGGTTCAACATCTTGGTTGGCGGCACCTTGTACATCCTTTTGTTCCTATCCGCTCCTCTAATTGCTTCCTTCTACGATACGCCAGCCCTGACATCCCTATGCCGGTACAGTTTTTTAGGCATCCTCTTCGCCTCGTTCGGCACCGCCCAATCGGCATGGCTGTTCAAGAACTTACACGCCAAGCAACAAGCCAAAGCCAACATCGTTGCCGTATTGCTGTCGAGCATCACGGGAGTACTGATGGCGTGGGGCGGTTTTCGTTATTGGTCATTAGCCACTCAAAGTTTGGTGTACATCCTGCTGTGTACCCTCCTCTACTGGCATTATTCGCCATGGCGACCCTCCATACACCACATTTCGTTTGCTCCCGTGAGACGAATGTTCAAGTTCTCATTCAAAATCCTACTCACCACGCTCATTACCCAAGTCAACAACAACGTGCTGAACATTCTGTTGGGCAGGTTATACACCAAACACGACGTGGGACAATACAACCAAGCCTACCAATGGGACAGCAAGGGATTTCAGTTGGTGCAGAGCATAGTGAACCAAGTAGCACAACCTGTACTCGTTGAACTGAAGAACGAGGCCGACCGACAGCTGCACGCTTTTCGCAAGATGATGCGCTTTTCGGCATTTCTCAGTTTCCCCCTCTTGTTGGGACTGGGACTGGTATCGCGCGAATTCATCGTGCTTACCATTACTGAGAAATGGCTTCCCAGCGCCCAACTCCTTCAGCTGTTGTGCGTGAGTGGGGCTGTTTTTCCCCTTATCACACTAATGTCGAACCTCATTATCAGCAAGGGGAAAGCCAATGTCTACCTTGGTTGCACCGTTTCCTTGGGCGTATTACAAATCGTCCTCATGCTATTGCTGTGGCCATACGGCATCCGCAACATGGTTATTGCCTATGTATGCCTCAACGTGAGTTGGCTTTTTGTGTGGTTCTACTTCGTGAGAAAGTCCACGGGATACACGCTTCCGCAGTTTTTTAAGGATGTGTTGCCCTTTGCAGTCAGTGCATCAGGGGTGATGGTTGTGACCTACTATGCCACGTTGGGCATCACTCATCTGCTTCCATTATTAATCATTAGGGTGGTAATGGCAGCTGTTTTGTATTACGTCATCATGCGCGTTGCCAAAGCAGAGATACTCCGCGAATGCCAAACAGCCATTCTTTCTAAATGGAAGAAAAAGCGTTAAGGACATCCCCTAAATCCATATTTTTATGTATATTTGCTCATTATTGAAAATCAAAGCAGAAATTTAACACATGCAAGCCATTATATTAGCCGCAGGAATGGGGCGTCGCTTAGGAAGCTACACCAAGGAAAACACCAAATGTATGGTACCCGTCAATGGGGTAAGACTCATTGACCGCATGCTTACGCAACTCTCCGCATTGCATCTAAAGCGTGTACTGATGGTGGTGGGCTATAAGGGAAAAGAACTCATCCATCACATCGGAGAGCGATATGCAGACAGTCTAAAGATAGAATATGTAGAAAAGCTTATCTCCGCCCGCACCAATAATATTTATTCATTGTCGTTGGTAAAGGAGCAGATGCAAGAAGACGACACGCTCTTGATAGAGTCGGATCTCATCTTCTCTGACCGACTTTTCTCCATGATTCTTGCCGACGAACGTCCCAACATTGCCCTCGTTGCCAAATATGAAACATGGATGGATGGTACCATGGTGCGCATCGACGGTGATGGCAACATCGTAAACTTTGTTCCTAAAAAGGCTTTCAACTATCAGGAGGTTGACTCGTATTATAAAACGGTAAACATTTACAAGTTTAGCAAAGCGTTTTCGCAAACACAGTACGTTCCTTTTCTCGATGCTTATTGTAAAGCTTTGGGAAATAACGAATATTACGAACAGGTGTTGCGAGTGATTACGTTGTTAGATAAAACCAACCTCAAAGCACTTGACATTGGCAATGAGAAGTGGTACGAGATAGACGATGTGCAAGACTTGGACATTGCAGAAACCATTTTCGCTAAAGACGACGAGATGCTCAAACGGTATAACTATCGCTATGGTGGGCACTGGCGTTTCCCAAAGATGCTGGACTACTGCTATTTGGTAAACCCCTACTTTCCTTGTGAGCAGATGAAAGCCGAGATGAAAGCCAACTTTGACACCCTTTTGACCGAATATCCGTCGGGTATGTACGTCAACTCACTGTTGGCAGGCAAGTGTTTTGGCATCAAACAAGAATACATGGTGGTGGGCAACGGAGCAGCAGAACTCATCAAGAGCCTCATGGAAAACGTTAAAGGAAATGTGGGCATGGTGTTCCCCACCTTTGAAGAATATCCGCATCGACTGCGAAAAGAGCAGATAGTAGCGTTTGTTCCGCCCTTGGACACGCTGCAATATACTGCCAACGACTTGATGAACTTCTACAAAGACAAGTCCATAGACATGCTGTTGCTCATCAATCCAGACAATCCCTCGGGCAACTTCATACCCAAAGCCGACATTGTGAGACTGGCAGCATGGTGCAAGGAGCGAAATATACAGTTAGTGGTTGACGAGTCGTTTGTTGACTTTAGTGATGATTTTCTACACAACTCACTTCTCTGTGATGAGACTTTGGAAGCATATCCCAACCTGTTGGTCATGAAAAGTATTTCAAAATCGTATGGCGTACCCGGACTTCGGTTAGGCATCTTGGCTACCTCGCAACGAGAAACCATTGCTCGCATCAAGAAAGACGTGTCAATATGGAACATCAACTCGTTTGCCGAATTCTTCATGCAGATATACAATAAATATCAAGCACAATACGAAAAGGCGTGTCAGCAATTTATTGACGAGCGCAATCGCTTTGCCCTACGCTTGAAGGAGATACATTTTTTGCGTGTTCTGCCAACCCAAGCCAACTACTTTTGTTGTGAGGTAAAACCGCCCTATACCGCAGCCGAGCTGACTAAACAACTGTTGGCACGCTTTGACATCATGATAAAAGATTGCAACAGCAAGACATCGCTCAAAGGATTGAACTATATTCGTATCTCTATCCGCAACCAAGCGGACAACGACCAACTGATTACAGCATTGCTCAACTTACAAAACGAAACCATATAAATGAAAATATGTATTTGCGGAGGAGGTAACTTAGGGCATGTGGTAGCTGGCTTCTTGGCTGCACAGCCCACTCATGAGGTGAGTTTGTTGACACGACATCCCGAACGGTGGACGCATCATTTGCTCATTGACACCCCCAATGGAGAGGTGTTGAAGGGAGAGTTATGCGACATCAGTACGCATGCCAAAGAAGTAATACCTTCTGCAGAGTTGGTTTTGCTGTGCCTCCCAGGATATGCACTGCACGACACACTGGAGCAAATAAGTACATACCTGTCGCCCCACGTACCTGTGGGAAGCATCGTGTCGAGTACTGGCTTCTTCTTTGAGGCGTTGGACATATTGCCCGAAACCACACCTCTCTTTGGCTTTCAGCGCGTACCTTTCATTGCACGAACCACTCAATATGGACATCGAGCATCGCTGTTGGGCTATAAACCTCAACTCAATTTAGCAATTGAACGAGGTGGCAAGGCTACTGAAGCATTAAGGAAAACATTGCAAGAAATGTTGCATACCCCCATCAGTCTGTTAGATAACTATTACGAAGCGAGTTTGACAAATAGCAATCCGCTGTTGCATACCGCTCGCTTGTACGAGCTATGGCACACTTGGCACAAGGAGATTATATATAAAGAGGTGCCGCTCTTCTACACCGATTGGACCGATGAAGCCGCACAATTATACATCCAAATGGATGAAGAACTTCAAACTCTATTGAGCAAATTAAAGGTAAAGCAGGGCGCAATACCCACTGTTCTTGATTATTACGAGAGTACGGATGCACATAGTTTAAGCAAAAAACTGTCGTCCATTGCTGCCTTTCAAGGCATACCTGCACCCATGAAAGCCGTTGAGGGAGGTTATCAACCTGATTTTTCCAGTAGGTATTTCACGGAAGACTTCCCTTATGGGCTTGCTATCATTCACCGTTTGGCGCATCAACACAGTGTAGAGGTTCCTCATATCGACAAGGTTTTTGGATGGGGCATGCGTCAATTGTCAAAATAAAACAACAGTCATGAACACACCACTCATACCACATGAGGAACTGCGCCAACGATATAATCCCGACGGATCGTTGCTGCGTCGCCAACAGATGCGCATGCTGCACATCCTTGTTGAGGTTGACAAGATATGCCAACGCCACAACATTCGGTATTGGCTCAGTAGTGGAACATTGATAGGTGCCGTTAGGCATGGCGGTTTTATCCCTTGGGATGATGACTTGGACATTGAGATGATGCGCTCAGACTACGAGCGACTTTTGGAAATACTACCCTACAAACTGCCTGATGACTTAGCATTACAAGCCCATAGCACCGACCCAAATTATTGTTACCATTACGCAAAGGTGCGCGACCGTTGTTCCTATATCGAAGAGAAGCCCAACTACGACCGCTTTTTTAAGCATCGTGGCATCTATATAGATATCTTCCCTTTGGAGAAGCAACACATGTGGACACACAAACTCTCGGAACTTTCCTTCGGTCATGCGTATAAACTCATGCGTACTTACAAGGGAAGCGACGAGGAGTGCATGAAAAAGGTGAAACGACTGTATGCGTGGAATGTAAGATTTATCTACCCATTACTGCGCTTGGTGAATCGCATCACGGGCGCAAAGACCATCACCAGCGGACTTGGTATTCCGTTTCACAATTCCCGATACGAAGAGGATATATTCCCATTAACAACCATTATGTTTGAGAACCGACCCTTCATGGCTCCTCATGACAGCGATCGCATGTTGCGACACATTTATGGCGACTATATGAAGCTGCCCGATTTAAGCCAACTGAAGCCTCATACAGGCAGCATTGAAATATACAATAACGAAACCAATAAACACTGATAGGACATGAAACAGCCTGCAAAAACAGACGTGGCGGTACTGATACTCTTCTTTAACCGTCCCAAGGAACTGGGCAACTTGTTTGAACAAATCAAACTGGCTCGCCCCAGCAAGTTGTATCTGTATCAAGATGGACCACGCAACGACAGCGACTTGCCACGCATGGAAGCATGCCGAAAGCTGCTCGACGATGAGCAGATTGACTGGGAATGTGAAGTACATCGCAACTACCAAGAGGTGAACAGGGGCTGCGACCCTTCCGAGTATCTCTCCCAAAAGTGGGCATTCAGCCATGAAGACAAGTGCGTTGTCTTGGAAGATGACAACGTGCCTGCCCTCTCGTTCTTCCCTTTTTGCAAAGAATTGCTTGACAGATATGCTCATGATGAGCGCATTGGCATGATTGCGGGCATGAATTACGATGAAGAAACACAGGGGATTCCCGATGATTATTTCTTCACCACCACCTTTAGCATCAGTGGTTGGGCATCGTGGAAACGGGTAATTGACAAATGGGACGCCACTTATTCATTCCTTGACGACAAGTACAATCGGCAGCAGTTGGAAGCTCTTATTAAAGAAAGGAAATACCAAAGCGACTTTATTGAGTTTTGCGAGTATCACCGTTCGGTGGGGAAAGCTTATTACGAAACGATTTTTCATGCAGCCATCTTCTTCCATTCACAACTCTGTATCGTTCCCCGAGTGAACATGATCAGCAATGCTGGAGCTACCGAAGACGGAGTTCACCTCAGTGGGAGCAACGACGACTTGCCCAAAGCCATTCGAGGAATCTTCACCATGCAACGCCACGAACTGTCGTTTCCGCTGAAACACCCACGATACATCATAGAGAATGTGGGCTACAAGCATCGCATGTTCCGCATCATGGGCTGGGGACATCCATGGCTCAAGATAGGACGATCGGTAGAAGAGCTGTTCATCAACTTGCGTAAAGGCAATTTCAAACGCATCAAAGAGGCGATGGTCAATCGGATGCGCAAACTATGTGGCAAATCCAAATGGGACTAACAATAGCTTAAAAGAATAAACATCTTAAATAATAAAAAGCCTACATTTATGAAAAAAACACTCATTTTTGCTGCCCTCACACTATCTCTATCTGTGGCAGCTCAATCCAATCCGTTGTGGATGAGACACACTTCGATCTCTCCCGATGGGCAAACCATTGCGTTTTCGTACAAAGGAGACGTGTTCACCGTACCCGCTTCGGGCGGTCAGGCACGACAGCTCACCTCGAATGCAGCATACGATTCCTACCCCATTTGGAGTCCTGACGGCAAAAAAATTGCTTTCGCATCGAGTCGTGAAGGTAGCTTAGATATCTTCGTAATGGACAAATTCGGTGGCGAACCCAAACGGTTGACCACCAGAAGCACCAACGAAACTCCCATTGCATGGCGTGACAACGAACACATCCTGTTCAGTGCAGCCATCATGCCAACGGCAAAATCCATCTTTTTTGCGAGTAGTAGTTTCCCACAAGTGTACGAGGTAAACCTAAAAGGTGACCGTCCCAAACTCTTCTCAGTAGTGACCATGGAGGACTTGAGCATCAACCAAAAGGGCGAGATATTGTATCATGACAAGAAAGGATACGAAGACCCCTTCCGTAAACATCACCGCTCGCCTATCACAAGAGATATATGGCTCAACCAAAATGGCAACTTTAGCAAACTTACTACCTTTAATGGCGAGGATCGTACACCACGCTGGGCACCCGATGGCACCTCTTTTTACTACCTAAGTGAGGAGGACGGAACCTTCAATGTGTACAAGCGAGGGGTGAAAAGCGCAGACAAGACACAAATTACTCATCACACCAAACACCCCGTGCGCTATCTGTCGGTGGCACAAAATGGACGGATTTGTTACAGTTACGACGGTGAGATATACACCCAAATGGGGTCGGCTGCACCACAAAAAGTAAACGTGAGCATTACTGCCGACCGTAATGACATCGACTTGAGTCGACAGATAAAGACATGGGGAGCGACAGAGATTGCTCTTTCCCCCAACGGAAAGGAAATAGGTTTCGTGCTACACGGTGACGTGTATGTGACCAACATCGAATACAAAACCACCAAACAGATTACCGATACACCCGAACAAGAGCGTTCGATTGAATTCTCTCCCGACGGACTGGCGATTGTCTACGCATCAGAACGAGAAGGGTTGTGGCAGATTTACCAAACAACCATGAAGAACAAAGCGGAGAAACAGTTTGCCTATGCCACCGACTTACAGGAAGAACGCCTTATCCATTCGGCTTATACCTCTTTCCAACCGCAATATAGTCCTGATGGAAAAAGCATCGCTTTCTTTGAGAACAGGGGTACGCTCAAGGTGCTTGATGTAAAGAGCAAGAAAGTAAGAACCGTGATGGACGGTAAATATGTTTACTCTTATAGCGACGGAGATATTTGGTTTGAATGGAGTCCAGACAGCAAATGGCTCATCTCCAATTATATCGGAACAGGAGGATGGAACAACCAAGACATCGCCTTGATTGACGCAGAAGGTAAAAAGCCCATTTACAATCTCACGCAAAGTGGCTACAATGCCGGTAATGGAAAATGGGTATTAGGCGGCAAAGCCATCCTTTTCCAAAGCGACCGAGCAGGCTACCGCAGCCATGGAAGTTGGGGAGCGGAAGACGATGTGTACATCATGTTCTTCGATTTGGACGAATATGAGAAGTTCAAGATGACGAAAGAGGAAAAGAGTCTCCTCGATGAAGCAGAGAAAGAGAAGAAGAAAGCCGAAGAGCCAAAGACGGTAGACGTGACGGTGAAGAAGAAAGAAAAGAAGGAAGAGCCTATCAAACTGGACTTGGACAACTGTCGCGACCGTGTGCTTAGGCTCACTGTTAACTCGTCACGCCTGGGTGATGCCGTGCTGAGCAAAGACGGAAACGCCCTCTATTACCAGGCAGCCTTTGAAGGTGGGTTCGACTTATGGAAGCATGATTTGAAAGAACACAGTACCAAACTGATTCTGAAAGGCGTGGGAGGCGGCGGAATGCTGGCAGACAAAGACTTCAAGAATCTGTACCTGTGCTCTGGAGGGGGTATCAAGAAGATAGATATAGGCAGCAACTCGTCGAAGAATGTCACCTTTGAAGCACGTTTCAACTACAAGCCTTATCAAGAAAGGGAGTACATGTTCAACCACATTTGGCAGCAGGTGAAGGATAAATTTTATAAGGTTGACTTACACAGTGTTGATTGGGAAGGCTACAAAAAGAGTTATGCACGGTTCTTACCTTATATCAATAACAACTATGACTTCAGTGAAATGCTGAGCGAGATGTTGGGCGAACTGAACGCATCGCACACAGGTGCGCGCTATTTTGGCGGTGGTGCCAACCTTAGCACCGCCACCTTGGGCTTGTTCTACGACCAGACGTACGATGGAGATGGACTGAAAGTCGAAGAGGTTATCAATCGTGGACCTTTCTCGGTGAAGAAAACAGGAGTTACGAAAGGCTGCATCATTGAGAAGATAGACGGTGAACCGATATTGAAAGACAAAGACTACTACTATATGTTGGACGGAAAGTCGGGTCGCAATGTCAGGGTATCGGTGTACAATCCCGCCACCAAAAAGCGTTTCGATGTAACGGTTAAGGCCATTAGTAAGGGCTATCAAGATGAATTGCTGTACAAGCGATGGGTGGACAGGAACCGCCAATTGGTAGATAGTCTGTCGCATGGACGGTTGGCATACGTACACGTCAAGGCCATGGATAGCGAGAGTTTCCGCACTGTATTCCATGAATTGCTAAGCGATAAGAATAGAAATCGCGAGGCTGTGATTGTAGACGAGCGACACAATGGTGGCGGCTGGCTGCACGATGATTTGTGTACACTGCTCTCAGGCAAGCAATATCAGAGCTTTGTCCCACGTGGACAGTTCATTGGCAAAGACCCTTGGAACAAGTGGACCAAGCCTTCGTGCGTCATGGTGTGCGAAGACGACTACAGCAATGGACACGGATTCCCGTTCGTGTACAAGGAGTTGGGTATTGGAAAACTGATAGGTACGCCAGTTGCTGGTACTATGACCGCCGTTTGGTGGGAGACACTCATCGACAATACCATGGTCTTTGGCATCCCACAAGTGGGCTGCCGAGATATGCGAGGCAACTTTGGAGAGAACACACAACTCAATCCTGACATCGAAGTTTACAACACTCCGGAAGACTACATCAATGGCAACGACCAACAATTGAAACGAGCTGTCGAGGAAATGTTGAGAAAATAAGTCAGGATTTGACATGGTTTATCAACATACAGGACTGATACCTCTGGTACAAAAGTGATGATACAAAAGCATCGCAACGCTCGCCTATCCCTCCAAACGCTGCCAGCGGGCATGTACATCGTAAGGGGAATGTGCGACAAGAGCCCTGCTGTGTTGAAGATTGTCAAGAGATAATTCCTCATAATACATTCAACAGACCTATCCTTGTCACCGAAACATCGGTGCGGGATGGGTCTGTTTTCTTATATTGAATGAAAGAATAACAAACCAAACTCAACCATGGTTCGTGGTGCGAACGGCACGAGTAACTCGAAAAGAGAAACGACACAACAAGTCAAACTTCCTTCAGAGGTGTGAGTTTGGGGATGAGTTCGTTTCGCATTTCCACCGTTATCTTCCTGCCCCGAAGGCTCCTTACCACCGGAAAGCTGTCAAAATAAGCATCTGAAGACAGGTACCATGCGTGCTGTTTCACTTCTGCAAGCCGTTGCAGCTCGTGTTCCATCACAGACGCATACTTGGGGTTGACCACCGAAACGAAATGCCCCCGTCCACGCACTTCGAGCAAAAGGATGAGCCGCGGCGTGGCTGATGATTGCACCGAGGCAGACTTTGCCTCACTCATCCGAGAGCTGACGCTGATTTCCCAACCATACTTTTCATTCAAGTTTTTCATCATCTGACGAAAAACCTTGCCATGCGGCGAGGTGTCCACGATGCCTTTGTAGGTAATGTAATAATGAATCATCTCGTGCAACAGCACGTTCTGATACTGCCGTTCGGTCTGATTATAGTAGGTACTGACGTGAATGGCATACTGGTAAGACTTGCAACCTCTCCAGGTAAGCTTGTGCTTACACGACATACTGCCGAGCCTTGTGCGCGACTGCGATAACGAAAGTCGGGGACGGGGCAACGCATTGTCAAAATACAGGCGGTTGAAAGTGTCAAAAGACGCATGCAACCAGGCCTCATCAATCACAACCGTATCTTTCATATTGACATCAATTTACTGCAACCGTGGGCGTCAAAGTTACTACCAGATACTCGGATTGCGTACCAATTCTGAACTTTCCTCCCCAAACACCAGGAACACTTATTGCGAAACGCCACAGCACCCTGCCTTTCTGCGAGGCACCATAGGCTTTCTCATAATAATCACTTCCCAAATGGGGAACCACCAGAAAAAGAATGCCCCAGAGTTTCATGAATGAAAAATAATTGTGTGTGAAAAGAGGGTGATTAGCCACGGTGTACTCCACTCTCATTCGCACGTGAATGTGAATTGCACCACAAAGGTACGCAAAAAACGATGACTCGTGAACTATTTCTCACGGTTTTGTGCACACATGGCCAACCTATCCAGTTGAGCGATACGAGTAAAAAGTTACTTGTATCGTCGTGTATTTTTACCAATTATCACCCTAAAAAAGGCACATAAAAACTTTCAATCTAGAAAAAGACGATAGGCAAACAGGGAGCAAGACAGGAGTTAAGTTGGCAAGAAAAATCGAATTTCAGCCATAAAACATTGACTTTGCACTGTTAAAAGCATCCCTTTGGCACGCAATGAACATGGGTTTGCTGCCCAATAGCATGCATATTGCACCCTTAACTCAATGCTTTTCACGAATAATAACGGAAAAAGTTGACACGCGGCGAGCAACGATAAATGTAATACATTATGCATTAACGGCTTATAAAACTTTCTGATTTTGAGCGTATTTGCGACAAGACGCCCAGTTGTTCACAAATTCTTCAAGTATAAAGAGGTTCATTGTCAAGAAAATTCATACAAATCGGAGTCTATCAATATAGTCTCGTGGCGGTTTGTTACTCATCGATTTTTTGATTACCTTTGTATCGTTCGTTGGGATGTCAATCAGCTTAATCCACGACAATTACGATATGGAACAGAATAAAGAACTGGAACTTGCGTGGGAATTTGTGGAACATACCGCCCAGTGCATCTTCCTCACGGGAAAGGCGGGAACAGGTAAAACCACATTCTTAAAGAAGGTCAAGGAGCGCAGCAGCAAGCGCATGGTGGTGGTTGCGCCCACGGGTGTGGCTGCCATCAATGCCGGAGGCGTCACCATCCACTCGTTCTTTCAGTTGCCGTTGTCGCCCTTCGTACCCAATGCCGTGGTGCAGAATCGATATGATTTTGGCAGGGAGAAGCGCAAGATTATCCGCACACTCGACATTCTTGTCATCGATGAAATCAGTATGGTGCGCAGTGACCTGCTCGATGCCATTGATGCGGTGCTTAGAAGGTATCGTCATCACGACCGACCCTTTGGCGGCGTGCAACTCTTAATGATTGGTGACCCGCAACAGTTAACACCCGTTGTCACGCCTGCCGATGAGGAGTTGCTCCGACCATACTATGACACGCCTTATTTCTTTGGCAGCCATGCGCTGCGACAAACGCCTTATGTCACCCTACAGCTGCAAAAGGTTTACCGACAGCAGGATTCGGCTTTTTTGGACATCCTCAACCATTTGCGCGACAATCAGTTGACGCAGCGTGACCTCGACTTGCTCAACAGTCGTTACAACCCAACGTTCCGCCCCCAACAGGAGGATGGATACATTCGACTGACCACGCACAACAGCATGGCCGATAGCTACAACAAACGTGAACTGAACAGTCTTACTACCAAAACTTATCAATACAAAGCCACCGTCGAAGGCAACTTCCCAGAGTACTCTTACCCCACCAGCGAGTTGCTTACGTTAAAGGTTGGCGCTCAGGTGATGTTCATCAAGAACGACAGTTCGCTGGAACGACTGTATTATAACGGTCGCATCGGCCGCGTTGTGTATCTTGATAACGACCATGTCGAAGTGCTTTGTCCAGGCGATGAGCAGTCTATCTTAGTGGAAAGACAAACGTGGGAGAACACCACCTACCAAATCAATGAGCAGACCAAGGAGATAGAACCCAAGGTACAAGGCACCTTCAGCCAATATCCCCTGCGCCTGGCATGGGCCATCACCATCCACAAGAGCCAGGGACTCACCTTCGACCATGCCATCATCGATGCCGCATCGTCGTTCGCCTCGGGACAAGTGTACGTAGCTTTGAGCCGCTGTAGAAGCCTGGAAGGATTGATTTTGGCATCGCCCATCCCCGCACATGCGGTGATGAATGATGAGCGTGTCATGTCGTACATCCGTCAGCAGGAGGATGAGGCCCAACGAAGCATCGTGCAATTGCCCCAACTCAAGGATGAGTACGAGCGTCATCAGCTCATCGAACTCTTCAATTTTTTAGACCTTTGGCGGGCCGAAGACATGCTGTGCCGCCTGTTCATCGAGTTCTTCCATGCCTATCCCAAGCTCACGTTGATACACAAGGCTACCGTCAAGGCCTTGCAAGACAAGGTGAACGTCATTGCATACAAGTGGACATCGCATATCGGCCGATTGACGGCACCGCAACTGCGTGACCCTCAATTCTTGGAAAGAGTAGTGGCGGGAGCCGACTATTTTCGCAAGACATTGAAGCAGTATCTGGGTGATATCCTTGAGCAATCGCAGGATGTCACGTCGAACAACAAGTTGGCCATGCGCCGTTTGGACACCTATCTCACTGATTTGCGCGAGCTGTATCTATCCAAAATCTTCTTACTTGGGTACATCGTTGAAAACGGATTTACCGTTCAAGGTTATCTTAAGGCCAAACAAGAAGCGCTCTTGATGGCCATGGACGAGCTGACACCGCATGCCAAAAGCCGGTCGAAGGCGCAGAAGGCACCCAAAAAGAAGAAAGAGAAAACGAAAGACATCACCTTCAGACTCTACAAAAGTGGGCTGTCGCCCGCTCAAATCGCTGCAGAACGGCAGCTGACTATGGGTACCATATACACGCATCTGGGCCATTTTGTTCGGCAAGGCGACATTCAGTTGCTGCAATTGATAGACGAGAAGCACCTTCAAAACATCCGACAGGTCATTGAGAAAGTTGGTCTTGACAATGGCAAGACGGCCATCAAGGCTCTCTGTTCACCCGATGTGACGTACGAAGAGATTAACTTAGTGACAGCTTCACTCAAAAAGAAATCGTGAAAATGGACTGTCATACCAGCTTGATGGCGACAAGACATGAACCACGATAATAGTATGTTGGATACATTGCTTTATGGCTACCTGGTTTGATTTTCGGGTAAGAATGCTTTAAACGTCTTGCCGTTTCCATGAATAATCTTTACTTTTGTACCAATTAGAAATCATCTTTAAAAAACATAATCAATGAAAAAGTACACACTCACACTCCTGTTTCTGGCAGTAACGCTATGCATCAGTTCACAAAACCTGTTTGTAGGAACCTACAACATTCGCAATGACAATTCGGATGACCGTAAAGAAGGTAACGCATGGCCTAAGCGATGCCAGGTGATATGCGACATGATGAATTTTGAGCAGCCCGATATTTTTGGCACACAAGAGGTGCTAGTAGGGCAACTGCGTGATTTGAAACAAGGACTGGACGGCTACGATTGCATCGGCGTGGGGCGTGACGATGGCAAAGAGGCAGGTGAGTATTCGGCCATATTTTACAAGAAAGACAAGCTCAAACGTCTTGACTACGGCAACTTCTGGTTGAATGAAACGCCGGACAAGCCCGCTTTAGGCTGGGATGCGGCTTGCATCCGCATCTGCACCTGGGGAAAGTTCCAAGACGTGAAAACCAAGTTGAAGTTCTATTTCTTCAACCTTCACATGGATCATGTGGGTGTCGTGGCTCGCAGAGAGGCTGCCAAACTGGTTGTAAGGAAAATCAAAGAGATTGCAGGCAGCAACGCACCTGTTATTCTCACTGGTGACTTTAATGTTGATCAGCATGATGAGATTTATCAAATCTTCACCCAGTCGGGCCTCCTGAAAGATTCATACACTGCTGCCAAAATGCGTTTTGCCGAAAATGGAACGTTCCAAGGTTTCAAGTCTTCCTTACTGACAGACAGTCGCATCGACCACGTTTTTGTTTCCAACAAGTTTCAAGTGAATCAATATGGCATTTTGACCAACGGCTATTGGACCGAAGGAACCAGTCGTGAGGTAAGCAAAGAAGGTGCTGCGCCACAGGAGCTGAACTTCCGTCAGTATGTACATCGCTTGCCTTCCGACCACTATCCGGTGATGGTCAAGTTGAACTATCAGAAGTAGAAGCCGTCTTCTGGGGTATATGTTGCTATCCCGCACACGATGATACCGCAGGTTGATGGTCATTTGTAGCACTGCGTGAAAGTTCTGATGGTGATGTATCAAGTCTAAATTTCGACCCTTTGAACTAGACAAACACCCTGCACAATCAACTCACATGAACCCCCATTAGCCAAAATGGCTGTTCGAAATAGATACGAACAGCCATTATTTTCTTGCCATCAAGAAGAGGTTTTACTCTGCTTCTTGCTCCAAGGCGCGATAGTTGATCAAGTCTTCGGCGCGGAAGTTCTTGATGAACGTGTAGTGCCCTGTATTCTCTTCTTCCGTCTGACGCATGTAGACGTGTGCGCTCTTGGCGAACAGTTCGGGTGAACGTGATGCATCATCAATGAGCAATACTGACATTAAGAGGTTGGCTGTCATGTTATATAGGCGACGAGCCAAGAAGTCTTGCAGTTCCTGGTTGTCAGCCTCTTTCACCATGTTGACAGCTTCTTCGTACTGCTGGGCCAGCACTTTCAAGCGGTCGTGTAAAGGCTTCCATGCGCCTTCAACCTCTTTGTCGAGCATTTCTTTCATGATATTGAGGTAGGTACCATTCATGATGTAGCGTATGGCGGCTACCACTTGCAGTTGTGTCGTGCCCTCGTAGATGGAGAAAATGCGTGCGTCGCGGAACAAACGCTGGCACTTATAGGCCATGATGAAGCCCGACCCACCATGTATGCTGATGGCATCATAGGCGTTTTGGTTGGCATATTCGGAGTTCATGCCTTTGGCTAATGGCGTGAAAGCGTCAGCCAATCGGTTGTATTTCTTCATCTCCGCACGTTCTTCAGCACTCAGTTTTCGGTCGCGTTGGATGTCTTCCAATGCCTTGTAGAGGTCAACGTAACGAGCTGTTTGATACAATAAGGAACGGCCTGCGTCGAGTTTGGCCTTCATGCGTGACAGCATGTCGTACACGGCAGGGAACTCTATGATGGCTTGCCCAAACTGTTGACGCTCTTTGGCGTATGCCAAAGCTTCGTTGTATGCCTCTTGTTCAACGCCAACCGACTGTGCCGCAATGCCCAAACGAGCGCCATTCATCAGTGCCATGACGTACTTGATCAGTCCCATGCGGGTGCTTCCGCACAGTTCGGCTTTGGCATTCTTGTACACCAGCTCACAGGTTGGCGAGCCATGGATACCCAGTTTGTTCTCAATGTGGCGCACATCCACCCCGCCATTGCGTTTGTCGTAGATGAACATGGACAGTCCTCGACCGTCTTTCGTACCCTCTTCCGACCGTGCCAGCACCAGGTGGATGTCCGAGTCACCGTTGGTGATGAAGCGTTTCACGCCATTCAGTCGCCAACAGTCTTCTTTTTCATCGTAAGTGGCCTTAAGCATCACGCGCTGAAGGTCAGAGCCAGCGTCGGGTTCGGTCAGGTCCATCGACATGGTGGCACCCTTACAAACGCGTGGGATGTACTCCTCGCGCTGCTCGTCCGAGCCGAATTCATACAGCGTGTCGATGCACGATTGCAGCGACCAGATGTTCTGAAATCCTGCATCTGCTGCGGCTATCATCTCCGACATCATCGAAAAGGTGACGTTGGGCAGGTTCAGTCCGCCATAACGCCGTGGCATCGATACGCCCCACAGGCCTGCCTGCTGGGTTGCTTTGATGTTGTCAAGCGTTTTGCTGGCATACTTCATGCGCCCATTCTCAAGATGTGGGCCTTCTTTGTCCACGTCTTCCGAGTTGGGTTCGATGATGTTTGCCGCCACGTCGCCAGTGATTTCGAGAATGCGTTTGTAGTTCTCGATGGCATCATCGTAATTTACCGGAGCATCATCATGGTGCTCTTTGTCTTGGTAGTTGCGCTCCTTGAGCTCAACAATTCGCTTCATCAACGGATGATCTAAATGAAATTCAATCTCCGGATGGTCAGTATAGTAATTGGACATAGTTTATTATTATAGCTTGTAGTTATCGGAAGTTATTCGGAGTTAGTTCGCTTCGCTCACAGGAGTTAACGGACATTACCTTTATTTCCCTATGTATTTGTTGCTTGTAGTTATCGGAAGTTACTCGGAGTAGTTCGCTTCGCTAACGAGAGTTAACGGACGTTACCTTTGCATGACGCTGTGGCATTGTTGTTAAGTATTCCTTTGGCATACGCATTGATATACCAACTTGCTTTTTCTAAAATACTCATGAGTTCAGCATATTGCTCTTCGTTTATATATTCTAAATCTTTTGATAGAATGATATAATTTCTACATTCTTCCAAACTGCCTTGAGATGTATTCAAGAAGCGTAATTTATCTGCCTTTCCTATCTTTCGATATCCTTCTGCAATATTAGCAGTAATAGATACCGCAGCACGTTGAAACTGCGAAATCAAGCCAAAGCGTTCTATCTCAGGAAATGTTCTCGTCATTTTATAAACTTTGATTACAAATTGATGAGATATTTGCCAAGCTATGATATCTGTGAAATTTTTCGTCATCTCATGTGCGTTATTACTTTCCAACAGGGTGACTAAGAGAACTAATGTCTGTTAACTCCCATGGCTGAAGGCCTATAACTCCGATATTACTCCTATTAACTCCCCCTAGTCGGGGGGGATTTATTTGCTGTTCTCCTTATAATATTTAATCATTTTGGGTACCACCTCTTCTATCGAGCCAGTGATGACATAGTCGGCCAACTGGTTGATGGGGGCGTCGGCATCGGTGTTGATGGCGATGATGATGCCTGCGTCTTGCATACCAGCCACATGCTGAATCTGGCCGGAGATGCCGCAGGCGATGTACACCTTGGGATGCACCGTAACACCCGTTTGACCAATCTGGCGGTCATTCTCTATCCAACCTGCGTCAACAGCCGCACGACTGGCACCCACCTCACCGTGTAACACGTCGGCCAATTCGTATAAAAGATGGAATGCCTCTTTGCTTCCTACGCCATAGCCACCCGCCACAATGATGGGCGCACCCGTCAAGTTGTGTTTGGCTTCCTCTACATGTCGTTCGAGTACCTTGACGACATACGACTCCGGACTGACGTATTCCGTTACCACGGGATACACCACCTCGCCTTTCGCCTCGCCCTCATAGAGCGCCTTCTTCATCACTCCCGAACGCACGGTAGCCATTTGTGGACGATGGTCGGGGTTGACGATGGTGGCCACGATGTTGCCGCCAAAGGCCGGTCTGATTTGATAAAGCAAATTGTCATAGTGTTTTTGGGCTTTGCGGTCGTCGTAATCGCCAATCTCCAATTGCGTACAATCAGCCGTCAGTCCACTGGTGAGCGATGACGACACGCGCGGTCCCAAGTCGCGACCGATTACCGTCGCACCCATCAAGCATATCTGCGGTTGCTCTGTTTGGAACAGTTTTACCATGATATCCGTGTGTGGTGCCGACGTATAAGGATACAATCCTTCTCCGTCGAAGACAAACAATTTATCAACGCCATAAGGCAGTATCTGGTTCTCTACGTTGCCCTTGATGCCCGTGCCCACTGCCAGCGCATGCAGCTCGACGCCCAGTTGGTTGGCCAGCGTGCGCCCTTTGGTGAGCAGTTCTTGAGATACCTCGGCAACGGTTGTGCCTTCTATCTCGCAATATACAAATACGTTGTTCATATACATTTTGGTGTTAAAAAGCCTCTCCCCCAACCCCTCCCCAAAAGGGAGGGGAGTCATTAGACTGTTTGCAGGTGATGAGGACTTTCTATCGTTTAATTCCTTGTTTTGATAATTATTGATTAAGTCTTCCCCGTCAACCTCCTTGTTAAAAAGAAAGTAACTACTCCCCTCCCCTTTGGGGAGGGGTCGGGGGAGAGGCCGCCGCTCCTTACCCAATAATCTTTTCTTCAATCAACTCTTTCATCAGTGCTTTCACATCCTCATCAGATGAGGTAAGCGTTTTGCTCTCCTTGGCTTGGAACACGATGTTCTGCACCGACTTCACCTTCGTTGGCGAGCCCGAAAGACCACACTGCGCTGGGTCGCCGTCCACATCGGCCACCGACCATTGATTCAATGTGAGGTAAGGACGCTGCTCATAGAGTTCAGTCCATGGTTCATCGCCTTTCCGTTCCATCGGACAGGTGGCGTACTTGTACTTCATCACCAGTTTGGCATGGCAAGGACGGCATGGGGCCGCACTGCCATTCACCGTGACAACCACGGGCAATGGAGCCTCTACCGTCTCGACACCGCCATCAATCAAGCGGCGAATAGTAGCCTTTCCGTTTTCTATCTTCAATATTTCTTCGGCGTAGGTCACCTGGTTGAGGCCTAGTTTCTGAGCAACCTGCGGACCTACTTGTGCCGTGTCGCCATCGATAGCCTGACGGCCTCCAATCACCAAGTCTACATGTCCTATCTTTTTGATGGCCGTGGCCAGCGCGTAAGACGTGGCCAGCGTGTCGGCTCCGGCAAACAAACGGTCGGTCAGCAGCCATCCGGTGTCGGCGCCGCGGAACAAACCTTGGCGAATGATTTCAGCCGCACGCGGTGGTCCCATGGTCAACACGCCCACGGTAGAACCTGGATTTTGCTTCTTAATTCGCAGCGCTTGTTCCAGGGCATTCAAGTCTTCGGGATTAAAAATGGCGGGCAGTGCGGCTCGATTCACCGTACCTTGCTCGGTCATGGCATCCTTTCCGACGTTTCTTGTGTCAGGTACTTGTTTGGCAAGTACAACGATTTTCAGTTTCATAGAATATATTCTGTGTTATAATATAATGGTCGTTAACAGATTCCTTTCAGGACTTTTGTCTGCTCGCAAATGTACTAACTTTTTGGTTCCTACCCAAAAAAATGGGTGCATAAATGCACAATCAGGATTCGGTTTCACATTCCTTATGCATCAAGGGCGAAACATGATAAATCAAGCCGCTATTTGCATGATTTCCAATAGCAATGACTTTGTGTGCCAAACTCATTGACTTTGATGCCCAAACCCATTGACTTTGTCTGCCAAAGTCAATGAGTTTGGATTGGCAAGTCATGAGCAAGAGGAACGTATCAAGCAGGAAAATGAGCTAAGTGTCTTATTATAAATGAAATAAAGATATAATCCAATGCCGGAAACCGCCTTACAAGGATGCCCCACTTGCGTGTTTTCAAGAGGCGTGATGACAGGCTTTCCGGCAGCTCTTTATGGTAAGGAAATGGGTCGCAGCAAGCTCAGGATGGGCCATGACGTATGAAATGAAACAGCGGCAGACGTAGATAAATATTCTGAAAAATAGGGAAGAGAATATTCGGCACTTCATATTTTATTCGTTAACTTTGCATGACTATGATAGACAGAGCCACCGTTGAACGGATAAAAGACACGGCCAACATCGTGGATGTGGTGAGTGAGTTTGTGACACTTCGCAAGAGTGGCGCCAACTACAAGGGTCTTTGTCCGTTTCATAACGAGAAGACACCCTCTTTCATCGTTTCACCTGCCCGCGGCACCTGCCATTGTTTCGGGTGCGGAAAGGGTGGAAACGCCATCGGGTTTATCATGGAACACGAGCAGATGAATTATCCCGAGGCCCTGCGTTGGCTGGCTCGCAAGTATCATATCGAAATCCGTGAACGCGAGATGACGGATGAGGAACGGCGCGAACAGAGCGAGCGCGAGTCGATGTTCATCGTCAACGAGTGGGCAGCGGGCTATTTCAGTGACTTGTTGCACAACCACCCGGACGGACAAGCCATTGGCATGCAGTATTTTCGTAGTCGTGGTTTTCGCGATGACATCATCCGGAAGTTCCAGTTGGGGTACGACCTGCCCGACCGCACGCTGCTGTCACGGACGGCCATCGGCAAGGGTTATCAGGAAGAGTTCTTACTGAAAACGGGCATTTGTTATAAAACCGAGCGTGGTGATTTAATCGACCGGTACAGCGGACGGGTTATCTTTCCGTGGATAGGACTCAATGGCAAGGTGGTAGGTTTCGGTGGTCGCGTGCTCGACTCGCGTACCAAGGGCGTCAATCAGAAATATGTCAACTCGCCGGCATCCGAGATTTACCAAAAAGACCGTGAGCTGTACGGCATCTACCAGGCGAAGAAGGCCATCGCGAAAGAAGACTGGGTATACATGGTGGAGGGCTATACCGACGTCATCTCCATGCACCAGTGCGGCGTAGAGAACGTGGTGGCCAACTCGGGAACGGCGCTCAGCATGCATCAGATTCACATTCTGCACCGATTCACGTCCAACATCACCTTATTATATGATGGTGACGCTGCCGGCATCCATGCGGCCTTCCGAGGAATGGACATGCTTTTGAGTGAGGGAATGAATGTGAAGATACTGCTTTTGCCTGACGGTGACGACCCTGACAGCTTTGCACGAAAACATTCGGCCGATGACTTCAAAGCGTACATCGACAAGCATCAGGTTGACTTCATACAGTTCAAGACCGACATGATGGTGCGAGATGTCGCCGACCCCTTCAAGCGTTCGGAGGGCATCAACTCCATTATCAGCAGCATTGCCGTGGTGCCCAATCAGATTCTGCGTGATACTTATGTGCAGGATTGCGCGCGCAGAATCGGGATGAGTGAGCAGACTTTGATTAACACCATGAATCGTTACATCCGAGAAAATCGAGGTGCCAGAACCACAGAGCAGCAAAGAACGGCCATGCAGGCGGCGCAGTCCGTACCCGTTTCGCACCCCACACCGTCTGCAAAGCCCATGGCACAGGCTTCGAAGGTAGAACTGATGCTCATTCAACTGGTGATTAGAAAGGGCGAGCAGCTGATTTACGAGGGCGTGGAAGATGATAATCACAACGTCGTAAACTTCACCGTGGCTCAATATATCGACTACATCTTGAATGGTGACCAGCTGCAATTGGGCAACGAACTCTACAGGCGCATTCTGTCAGAGGCTGTCAGTCACAGCGGAGAAGAAGGCTTTGTAGCTGAACAATACTTCGTGCATCATGACGATATTGAAATCAGCAAACTGGCCAGCAAGTTGAGCATGGATGCTTATCAGGTGATGGAAACACAAAAACCTGCATCTGAAACGAAATACATGGACGAGGAACAATTGGCGAGAGAGGCGCAAGAGGCTCTCCGAAACCATACCATCCACTTGGTGATGGATTACCGCATGGACTATGTTGAACAGCGGTTGAAAGACCTGATGCGCGAGATAGCTGAGGCGTCGAACGACGCTGAACGCATGCAACAGCTCATGCTGGAATATAAAGACATGCACCAAATACGCAATGCCTTGGCCAAACAGTTGGGCAACAACATCATCGTGTAACACCAAAAATGAAACGCTGGCGCGACTTTATCGTGCCAACCGACCGACAAATCGGACTTGCCAGCAGCATAAACAATACTATGGTTTACCTTCATTGGACACTTATCTTGATCTATTTGATCATCATTATCGGCACCATTGTCACCGTCTTGTTAGACAACCGGCAACCGTCGAAGACAATGGCGTGGTTGCTCGTGCTTATTTTCTTACCCATCGTGGGCATCATTCTTTATTTCTTCTTCGGCCAAAACACGCGCAAACAGCGCATGATGAGTCAGCGAAGCATCGACCAACTCACCAAGCGTTCGATGTTGGAGTTTGCCGAACAGAAAGATTTGATGCTGCCCGAACGGTATCAACCGTTGATTCAGCTGTTCGCCAATCAAAACATGTCGTTACCATTCAAGGACAACGAGGTGGAAATCTATACCGAAGGGGCCGACTTCTTCCTGGGGTTACTAAAAGCGATAGGCAGTGCCAAACATCACATACACATCGATACGTACATCATCGAAGACGACCCGCTGTCGCAGTTGATTGCCGATGCCTTGATAGACAGGGCGCGGGAGGGTATCGAGGTGCGACTGATTTACGACTATGTGGGTTGTTGGAAGGTTCCAGGCAGGTATTTTGAGCGGCTTCGCAACGCCGGTGTTGATGTGCGTTCTTTCATGCCGGTGCACTTTCCGGCATTCACTGGCAAGGTAAACTACCGCAATCACCGCAAGCTGGCCGTCGTAGATGGGCAGATAGGTTTTATCGGTGGCATGAACATTGCCATGCGCTACATGCGCGGCTCGGCCAAACAGCCATGGAGAGATACGCACATGAAGGTGCGCGGGGGAGCCGTGTACGCCATACAGCGTGCTTTTTTGGTAGATTGGTATTTCGTGGATAGGACGCTCATCAGCAGTCAAAAGTATTATCCACCCTTTGAACAACCCATCGTAAACAATTGTCTTGCGCAGGTTGTGACCAGCAGTCCTATCTCGCCTTGGCCTGAAATAATGCAGGGATATGTGCGCATCTTGCTCGAAGCCCGCCATTATGTCTACATGGAAACACCTTATTTTCTACCCACGGAGCCAGTGCTTTTCGCCATTCGCACAGCGGCCCTGACTGGTGTTGACGTGCAACTGATGCTGCCAAGGCATGGGGACGTGAAGTTAGTTGAATGGGCCAGCAGGTCGTATATCCCTATCATGATTGAGGCGGGCGTGAAGGTTTATTTCTACAAAGCGGGGTTCAATCATTCTAAACTCTTGGTGGCTGATGACAGTTTGTGTACATGTGGCTCCACCAACATCGACTTCCGTAGCTTTGAAAACAACTTCGAGGCTAACATTTTCTTTTATGATGAGGAGCTGGCTTTGCGCATGAAGCAGGTCTTTTTGACCGATCAGGAATCGTGTGTGCTTATCGACAGGCTGACGGATTTGAAGCGTAGGCCGTTCTTAAACAGGCTTTGGGAGTCGCTGGTACGTCTGCTTGCTCCGCTTCTATGATGACGCTTCCCTTCGTCAGCGATTACATGTCTTTGGATTGGAATATGGTAAAGTTGACGCTGCCGTAGTGTCTGTGTTCGACATATTGCGGCAATGTGCTGAAATCATTCTTCTTTCCGTGTTCGAATACGAATACGCCGTTTGGCTTCAGCAGGTCATATTGCAGAACAAGTGAGGGTATCTTCTCCAGTTCGGGTAAGGTGTATGGAGGGTCAGCAAAGATGAAATCGAACCGCTGATGGCAATTTTTCAGGAAGCGAAACACATCACCTCGAATCAAAACATTCTTCTCTGTTCCTAATTTCTGCATGCAATGGCGAATCAAGTTGGCATGGTCACGGTCGGCTTCCACGCTCACTACCTGCTCACACCCACGCGACAACAGTTCCATGGAGATGCTGCCAGTGCCAGCAAAGAGGTCTAAAGCCATGGCTCCTTCAAAGTCAATGTAGCCGTTCAGCACGTTGAAGATGCTCTCTTTAGCATAGTCTGTCGTGGGTCTGGCTTTGAACGTGTGGGGTATGTCGAAGTGTCTTCCCTTGTATAAGCCTGTGATGATGCGCATTATTTTCCTTTCAAAAAGAGGGTGATAAGGTCGAATGTGATTCCTTTAATGTTGATGATGGGAGCACGGTTGAACTCTGCTGCGGGATTGATGTAATATACTTTTTGCAAATAGCGGTGCAGGTTGTCGGTCAACCATTTGCGTTCGGGAACGTCGCCCGCTATATGCAGCTCGTCTTTCTCGGTGTCCAAAGCCAGCAACTTCCATGCATACAGCAGAAAGTAGATGGCATCTTGCGCACTTGCCGCATTGAACGTGTTGCAAAACTTGAAGCGGTTGTGCTGAAAACAGAACACGTCTACCTTCTTATCATGAAAGTATGCGTACAGTTTTTGGTACGCTCCCGTGAAACTTCGCTTATGTAGATAGCTCCAAACCGGCTGCAACATGGGATGGAAACGCACGTCGTTGAAATGGTCTGTGATGACCAATTTCAGGTCTTTGTTCATGGAGAACACGGCCACAGCATTGAGATTGGGCAGAATAGCGTGCAACACTGCGCTGTCGCCATGCCCGATGAAGGTGTGATGGTAAAGGATTTCGATGGCACTTTCATCAAATTCGTCAATGGGAATCATCAGAACGGGCGAGTCGACCATCACCTGTGCCCGCTGGTAGCCATACGAGAGCAGGTCGCTTTCTTCAAAGGCTTCGCGTAAGTTGGCAGCCAACGAAATGCCACTCTTGAGGATATAAGGCTCGAAAGCCAATTGGCTCTCCGTGGAATTGTCTATCACGGAGAAACTCAAGGAGTGCTGACTAACTCTGAAAGTCAGCCTTGCTCTCTTTCTTTGTATGTCATTCCCAGTTTCCGGCATTGTTGTTTGAAGTGTTAAGGTCACCGATTTTCAGTCCGGGAAAGCGTCCCGCTGCATTCTCGTCGTCAATCAATTGTTGGATGGCTTGCTGGTCCAATCCCTGTAAAAAGTCAGCATAATAGGCCCTGCATTCCATCAATGGCAGCTGTCGCCCTGACTTAGAGAGCTGCATGGCGGTTTCTATCTCGAACTGCTTGTGGTTGGTATGCGGAACAAACCGCAGAGAGTCGGTCAGCAAGCCCCGCCGTATCAGGCTATCGAAGCTGGCGGTATAGCCTCCCGTGGCCATGCGGTATTTCTCTTCGGCCAAGCGTATTTGCACCAAATGGTGCTTCACTTCTGTTTCCCGTTCAGTCTGTTGCTGCTTGAAGTGGATGGGACCGTAGATGCTCAAGATGCACAATATGGCCAGAATCAAGACGCAGCAGGTTAAAAGATAATTATGCTTTACTTTGACTTTCATGACCGATTTTTGTTGTATCTTTGTGCGTATGGCGAACCATCTTACACTTGCAAAAGTACAAAATAGTTTCCAATAAACCGACAAATCGGTAAATTTCTCATTCTATCTCTTTCTGAACACATGATCACAGACGAACTCATCTTCCAAATCAAACGACAATTCGCACTCGAACCTACTGCCGAACAGGCCGACGCTCTGCGCACCTTTGCCTGTTTCATGATGGATGACGACCCCCATGCGGTGATGATTTTGCGGGGTAGCGCAGGCACTGGGAAGACCTCTTTGGCTGCGGCTATCGTGCGAACCATGGTGACACTGGAGCAAAAGGTGATGCTCTTGGCCCCTACCGGACGCGCCGCAAAGGTGTTTGCCATGAACAGCACGCACCCTGCTTACACCATTCATCACCAAATATACCGACAGAAAACCTTCGCAAGCGATGGTGGTGTGTTCAATCTCAACTACAACCGCCATACCGACACGCTGTTCATGGTTGACGAATGTTCGATGATTTCCAACCGCGGCATGCCCGACTCGTCGTTCGGAAGCGGGTGCCTGTTAGACGATTTGGTGCAGTTTGTCTACGGTGGACGCAACTGTAAGATGGTGCTCATTGGTGATCAGGCGCAGCTGCCGCCTGTCGGTGAAACCGAATCTCCGGCGCTGAACGCCGACTTCTTACAAGGGTATGGACTGAAAACCTACGAGTGTACGCTCAGCGAGGTGCTGCGGCAGAGCCGACAGAGCGGCATACTGTACAATGCAACGCTCATCAGGCAGATGATCACCCGTGACGAGTTGACCGAATTACCCCTGATACATTTCCATGGATTCGCTGACATCAAGATGGTGCCGGGCGATGAATTGATTGAGACGCTCAATGACAGTTACACGGAAGTGGGCATGGACGAAACCATCGTTGTAACGAGAAGTAACAAGCGAGCCAACATCTATAACAGCGGTATCCGTAACACCATCCTGGACAGAGAGGAGGAACTAAGCTCCGGTGACTGGCTCATGGTGGTGCGGAACAATTATTTTTGGTTGCAACAATCCATCGAATCATCGGTGAACGATGCGCCGCTTGCGAGTGACGCTGCTACCTCTTCGGCCATGCGAGAGGCGGAGAAAGATGGAAACGGCACCAACGGAATATCCTTTTTGGCCAACGGAGATCGTGCCTTGGTGCAGCGAGTGAGGAACGTGCGCGAAGTGTATGGCTTCCGTTTTGCTGATGTCTGGTTGCAATTCCCCGACTACGACCGATACGAATTGCAAGCAACGGTCGTGCTGGACAGCCTTAATACGGAGGCGCCGGCGTTGACACCAGCGCAAAACGAACGGTTGTTTCAAGAGGTGATGGCCGACTATGCCGACATTCCCTTGAAGCGGGAACGGCTCAAAAAGATGAGACAAGACAAGTTGTTGAACGCCATTCAGGTGAAATATGCGTACGCCATCACCTGTCATAAGGCGCAAGGTGGGCAGTGGGCGCATGTCTATCTGGATCAAGGCTATATGACCGACGACATGCTTACGCCCGACTATGTGCATTGGTTGTACACCGCTTTCACCCGCGCCACCGAGCGTTTGTATTTGGTCAATTGGCCTAAAACGCAAACGCACGATGAGGATGATTGAGCGAGGGCGGCCATCAAAAACCACCCACCGCCCCGCTTTTCGTTTTTTGTAGACCACAGGGTCGTCCGTGATTTTATCACTTCTTACCCTTACTTGTGTCATGAGGCCTATCTCGTCGCCCACCTTTAAACGACAACAAACGCTCTTTGACGGGCATGGTGATGCTCAAGAGCAGCTTGTAGGATGTATAGGTGTGGAGATTCTGACCGAAAAAAACTAAAAATCATGACAAAAGCACACGTTTCTGCATTTTTATTAGTATATTTGCATATAGAATGTTTCACTAAAATATTATAGAATATGATTTCAAACACATTGCAAGATGCTTTCAACAAACAGATTGTTGAAGAGATTTTTTCAGCTAATTTATATCTTTCCATGTCTTTCTACTTAGAGAAAGAGGGTTTTGACGGTTTTTCAAACTGGATGAAAAGACAGTCGGAAGAGGAAATGGATCATGCCTATCAGATGGCAAGCTACATCATCAAACGCGGCGGTGAGGCCATCATTAATCAGATTCCGGCTGTGAAGCAGACATGGACCAGCCCATTGGATGCTTTCGAAGACGCTTACAAGCACGAGTGTCACATCAGCCACCTGATTGACAACTTGCTTGACAAGGCTGTGGAAGAGAACGACAAGGCTACCCAGGACTTCCTCTGGCAGTTTGTACGCGAGCAGGTAGAGGAAGAAGCTACCGCCAGCGGTATTGTGGACCGTATCAAGCGTATGGGTGACACGGCCATCTTCAACCTTGACCAGCAATATGGCTCACGCGTGAAGTAGACCCTAGACATGTAATGTAACATAGAAGAGATTATCAGCCCTACAAGGGGAAGATAATCTCTTTTTCCGTCACTTGGCTGTGGATCAGCAAGCTACACCAACAGCACGAAAACAGGAATCTCCAACAAATGAAGAAAGAAAACGACATGGGAAGCAGTCCTTTCACACTGGCCTTGCTACGCTGGTTCAGCGAGAACGGGCGTAGCATGCCATGGCGCGAGACAACCGACCCATACGCCATCTGGATTAGTGAGGTAATTTTGCAGCAGACACGCATACAGCAAGGCTGGGCCTACTGGGAGCGTTTCATGGCTCGTTTCCCGAAAGTGGAAGATTTGGCAGCGGCTTCTGAGGACGAGGTGCTGCGGCTATGGCAGGGACTGGGCTACTACAGCAGGGCGCGAAACCTGCATCATGCAGCCAAACAAGTGGTGGAGTTGGGACATTTTCCCAATACGATGGATGGGCTGAAGGCTCTGAAAGGCGTGGGCGACTATACGGCCGCGGCCATTGGATCGATAGCCTTCGGACTGCCGATGGCGGTAGTTGACGGAAACGTGTATCGGGTGTTGGCACGTCATTACGGCATCTCTACGCCCATCAACACCACTGAAGGCAAGAAAGAATTTGCCGCACTGGCACAATCGTTGTTGCCCGCAGCTGAACCATCGGCCTACAACCAGGCCATCATGGACTTCGGTGCGATACAGTGTACACCCACATCGCCTCGCTGCTTGATATGTCCTTTGACGGACTCCTGCATGGCTTTGCGGACAGGTAAGGTTGATGAACTGCCCGTCAAACTGAAAACTTTGAAAATTAAGACGCGCAAATTGGTATATGTGTATGTGCGATGGCAAGGAAAAACAGCCATTCATCGCCGAGCGGCCGGTGACATTTGGCAGGGCTTATGGGAACCGTTGCTCTATGAAAACGAAGAACTGCCCGACTTCCCTGGACAGCTTATGTTGCTGAAAAAAGGTGTGAAGCACGTGCTGACGCACCGCATCTTGCAGGCTGACTTTTACTTTTTGCAAGCTGATGAACAACCAGCATTACCGGATGACTACATCTGGGTAGAAGAAAGTAATCTGGACCAGTATGCCTTGCCACGCCTCATCGAACTACTATTGGAATCTCTTCCAGACAACGACACCTAATCATGAAGCCGCAACAGCAGTATCCATCTTGATTTCTTCTACCTGTTTAACAAGTTTTGTACTGTCTTTTCCCATCACAAAAACAATGCGGACCACGCGGCCATACTCTGCGCTACCCTTCACCTTCAATGGCCACTTCTTACCAAAGAGCATAGTGTCGCGGTGTGAAGGGTAAGAGATGAGCTGGAGTTTATCGCGAGTAGAGCCTTCACCGATGATGAAAATGTCCACACTGTCTTTTGCTTTCGACATTTTTTCTTTTTGCTGTTGCTTCAAAACGGCTGTGTCGATTGGTTCGAAGACCTCGGCTGCGACAGTATCGCCCAACTCTTGTGAAGGTGCAAACTTGCAAGAAGAGGAGAATCCTAAAATAAATAGGAAGATGGGAAAAAAGAGTAATAGTTTTTTCATTTGATAAGAATGTGCAGAATAGAGCATTTGTCAGCATCCGCGAACAAGAACAAACGCAAAGATAAAAAATAAATCCCGGATTCTCCATCGAATCCGGGATTTTATTGGATACATAACCAATTAGGTTATTGCTTTATATAAGTTCTCTTGACAAATGGGGCTTTTTGAATGTATCGAGCGCAAAGTCTGACACCCTCCATGATGTTCATTCCGCCCTCCGTTCCTTCCATTTCGACAACGAAATCTTGCAAACCGGCCTTGTCAGCGTATTTAAAGATGCCGTCAAAGCCTACCATGCCGCTCTCTCCTAGCACATACTTGTCTTTGATGTGGAGCATCTTAAAACGTCCAGGATGTTTTCGGAACCACTCAGTAGGACTTTGCTGCGCCATCATGGCCCAATACACGTCCATTTGGAAGAACACGTATTCGGGGTTGGTGTGGCTCACAAAGTATTCGTACCAGTCCTGTCCTTCCACCTTGGCGAACTCGTGTGAATGGCTGTGATAGCCATAAAGAAGTCCTGCAGCTTTACACTTTTTGCCAATTGCGTTGTGATAGTCACAAAGTGTCTGAGCATCTTTGAGTGTTTTTGGAACAGATGCCCATGGTGTTACGATATACTTCATGCCCGCAGCCTTGTGCGCTTTGATTGCTTCGTCCCACCACTTCAACGTTTCTGTGAAATCATGATTCTTCAACTCTTGATCACTCAATGCACGAGTAGCATGTGAAGAAATGGGCTTGAGACCAGCTGCCTCAACATCTTTACGATATTGTTCGGGAGACACGCCATAGAACTTACCGTCACCATAGTTAGCTGCTTCAACACCTGTATAACCCATAACCTTAAGACGTTTGAACACATCAACATGGTTCTTGGCATACTTATCGGCATCACCGAGTACCTCACGAATGGAATAAAGCTGCAAAGCCATTTCTTTCTGAGGCAACACTTGACGCTGCATTCTGCAACGACGTTGTGCGAAAGTGGTGGTACTGCCAAGGAGCATCAAGGCAATGAGCGATAAAACTAGCTTGTTTTTCATGTCGCTCTTGATTTAATCCGTAATCTTAATGCGTACATTACGATACCAAACATCGTCTCCGTGGTCTTGGAAGCCGATATAACCTTCATGCTTGTCACCACCCATATTCTTCAGAAGCTTGTAAGCAATGGGGAATTCACCATCCTCTTTGAACTTGCTGTTCTTCAACATTTCGTTCCATTTTGGTGTCCACAAGTGGTATTCCACCACGTTTTCACCATTCTGAGCGTGGATGACTGTACCCTTGAAGACAGTGATTTTACCCTTGTTCCACTCACCAAATGGTTTTGCATTCTGTGGTTTTGCAGGAATCATGTCGTACAAGGAAGCCGACTGACGGTTGCCGTCGACACCAAGTTTGGCATCTTCGTGGTTGGCATTGTCAAGTACTTGATACTCTGAAGCCGACTGCCAGATAGGGAGATATTCGTCCTTGCCGTCAACATTCGTCGTAACTTCTTGTGCCAAATAGAACACACCAGAGTTACCACCCTTTGATATTTTGTATTCAAACTCAAGTTCAAAGTTCTTAAACTTATGTGCGAAGATGAGGTCTCCTCCACCTTCCATCTGAGCTTCACCTGTGCCTGATCCTGTCAAGTGGATAGCACCGTCTTCTACATTCCAGCTTTCAGGAGCCGAATCCATGCCGTATCCGCGCCATCCATTCAAAGTCTTGCCATCGAACAATGTGATGAAGCCATCCTTGTCTACGGCATATTGGCTCAAATCGACGTTCTGCTTGTCAGCTACTTTAAAGTCTAATGCACCGGCAGCGACAGCTGTAGAATCGGCATTGCCGCAGCATTGCTTGCATCCACAATTACACTTTTTATTATTTCCGCAAGATATGAATAGCAAAGAAGCTATTGCTAATGTTGATAATGTGTATTTCATCATTCTGTATTTTAATTGGTTATTATAATTCTTTCACACGAATGTTACGGAACCAAACATCGTTACCGTGGTCTTGCACACCAATCAATCCTTCACGGTTAGGACCTCCACAGTCGTTGAGGAACCTGAAAGCAATGGGCCATGCCTTTTCACTAAACTTGCTCTTCTGCAAGAGTTCGGTCCATTCGGGTGTCCACAACTTGTACTGCAATACCTGAACGCCGTTTTGGAAATGTGTAACTGTACCGTTCAATACACGGATTTTTACATGGTTCCACTGTCCATAAGGTTTGGCATTCTGTGGTTTAGCTGGTATCATGTCGTAAAGCGATGAAGATTTACGATTGCCATCTACGCCCAATTTTGCGTCTGGATGGTTCTCATTATCGAGAACTTGGCACTCGGGACAGGATATATAGATAGGTTGTAACTCACCCTTCTCATTGACAGTTTCTTGTGCCAAGTAGAAAATTCCAGAGTTAGCTCCCTTTCCAACCTTCCATTCCATGTCCAATTCAAAGTTCTTGAACTTGTGTGCAAACACCAAGTCGCCACCTTCTTTGCCTTTAGACTCAGGATTCTCGTTGCCGATAAAGTGAATGGAACCATTATCAACAACCCAGCGTGAAGGCACGTAGGTCTTGCCATAGCCACGCCAACCCCTCAACGTTTTGCCGTCAAAGATATTGATAAAGCCTTTTTTGTCGACCTTGAAAGTATGTTTTTCCCACTTCTCGGGGCCTTGAAAGCCTTGCGAGAAATACAATGTAACCGCTCCTTTGTTGACATAGTTTGATTTTGGTGTTGCCGCCGAAGCGTTCAACACCAAAAAGCACCATGCAACAGTTAATAACAATTGTTTCATGTTTGATTCTGTTTCTTTTATACGTTAGGCATTTCAGGAAGTTTCCAACCCTGTCGATATACTGGTTTGATGAGGCGTGCAGCCCATTCATTAGCATTAACCGGTTTGGTGTATGTACGGTCGAATGTAGGATGACCGTCATGAATTTCAAACTTATCTTCTATGACACTACGCAAAATTGCATTTGCCGGGATATTAGTGAAGCGCATGTTCCTTGCATCATACTTCAGCCACTGCCCAAGGTCTTGCAGACGAACAGCAGCACAACCCAAGACAATTGCTTCGTTCATCGGAGCCGCAAACTTGAAATCTGACTCGCACGGAATACGGTTCTCTGGACTTTCTTTACAAGCCCTAATCCAGTCTTGCTGGTGATTATCGTTCTTAACAATACGGTTTAGTTCGGGTACGACCGGCTTTCTGCCAGACAACAAGTAAGGCTCATAGCCGTAACACTCTGCAACCAACGTATCTTTAGAACCGTAGAAGATACAGCAACCGTCAGTCTTGAGTTTCTTACCTTGAGGCATTCCATCTGGATATTGTGGAATCAGACCACCATCATACCATGCCAACTCAACCTCTGGGAGAGACAATTTAGGCATATTGTCACGAGCAGCAAAACGATATGTAATCTTTTCTGCATACGGACAAGAGTCGGTCATCAACATGGTTGAGCTGCCAATCAATTCAGCAGGGGCACCAAGGTTCAATCCCTTGAAGGCTACTTGTAGGATATGGTTAGCCATATCACCTAAAGCACCTGATCCAAAGTCCCACCATCCACGGAAGTTCCATGGTGTATAGGCTGCATTAAAATCACGGTATTGTGCCGGACCGATAAAGGCATCCCAGTTCATGGTCGAAGGAATAGCCATCTTCTCTGTAGGAGTTGGCATACCTTGTGGCCAGATAGGACGGTTTGTAAAGGCCTCTATACGCCTTACCTCACCAATTTCACCGTTCCAAAGCCAATTCAATGCCTGACGAGCACCACTACTGGAAGCACCTTGGTTACCCATCTGGGTTGCTACCTTATATTTCTTTGCAAGCGCAGCCAGCAAGCGCGATTCGTAAGGATAGAGAGTCATTGGCTTCTCTACATATACGTGTTTGCCTGCTGTAATGGCATCGGCGCAAATAATAGCGTGTGTATGGTCGGCCGTAGCGCACATCACAGCATCTGCACTTTTAAGCATCTCGTCAAACATCTTGCGATAATCGTTGTAGCGCTTTGCCTTGGGATACTTGTCAAAAACATGTTTCGCATACTTCCAGTCAACATCATAAAGGCCAATGATGTTCTCTGTTTCCATGGCACTAAGGTCAGCGGCACCACGTCCTCCGATACCAACACCGAGGATATTCAGTTTGTCACTTGGTGATTTCTTACCGCGGGCCTTACCCAACACCGTGTTAGGTACGATGCTAGGAGCCACGATCATTCCTGCCAATGCGGCGCTTCCTCTTTTAAGGAAGTCTCTTCTTGAAATGTCTGCCATAATTGTTTAGTTTGGTTAATATAGATATACAATTTACATTGATTAAACTTCAGAATTACTAGGTAATAGTCCATATCCATCGGTCATGTGCCTTCTGCGGTACCTGATTTGTTCCAACGTTTCTAGATTTCCAATGGCTGGGAGGTCGTGTTTGGCCGCATCATCCAGACAGTCCCATGCGAATTTGGATGCGATAGCCGAGTCTTTGAAGGTGGGTAGATGTGAGTCACGCACCCCAGTTTCTATCGAGTTGGCCATGCGCTCAAT
>ERZ772969.386-NODE-386-length-42231-cov-5.371230_pt1 | contig 42231 bp, 38 predicted proteins | sample MGYA00511676_ERZ772969 | MGnify/ENA primary metagenome ERZ772969 (study PRJEB29015, sample SAMEA2737651) | human gut metagenome | biome: human gut; feature: human-associated habitat; material: faeces | place: China | collected 2012 ... | reverse complement strand
AGAGCCCGCAGTTCTACAAACAGATGATGGTCGGCGTTTTCGACAGAGTCTTTGAAACTGGTCCGGTGTTCCGTGCGGAGAAACACAACACAAAGAGACATTTAAACGAGTACACGAGTCTTGACTTTGAGATGGGATTCATCGACAGCTTCATGGACATCTGCAGAATGGAGACAGCGATGCTCCAGTATGTGGTAGAACTTCTGAAGAAAGATTACGCGAAAGAGATTGCACTTTTAAAGATCGAACTTCCGAACGTGGAAAAGATCCCGTATGTCCGCTTTGATGAGGCGAAGCGCCTGATCGCTGAGAAGTATGACAGACAGATCAGAAGCCCGCACGATCTGGAGCCGGAGGAAGAGGCACTGATCGGTGAGTACTTCAAAGAGGAGTACGGTGCAGATTTCGTGTTCGTTACCCATTATCCGTCAAAGAAACGTCCGTTCTACGCGATGGATGATCCGGAAAACAAAGAATTTACCCTGAGCTTTGACCTCTTATTCCGTGGCCTTGAGATCACGACGGGCGGCCAGAGGATCCACGATTATGAGACACTTTTAAAGAAGATCGAGGAGAAAGGCATGGATACAGAGGGAATGGAAGATTACCTCGACTGCTTCAAATACGGAATGCCGCCGCACGGCGGTCTCGGGATTGGACTTGAGCGTCTGACCATGAAGATGATCGGCGAGGACAACGTCCGTGAGGCGTGCCTGTTCCCGAGAGATATGACAAGATTAAAACCGTGATGGAAAAAACGCAGACCATTCAGGAAGGACGGATAATTATGGCAGAGATGATCAACGATAAGACCATGGATGAGATCGAGATCCTGGCAAAACTTCATCTGACGGATGAAGAAAAAGAGAAATCAAGAAACGATCTTCAGCAGATGCTGGACTATGTGGATATGTTAAATAAGCTGGATACCTCCGATGTGGAGCCGCTGACCCATATCTTCCCGATCAAAAATGTGTTCCGTGAGGACGTTGTCCTGGAGAGCACCCCGAGGGAAGAGCTGATGAAAAATGCACCGAAGGAAAAGGACGGACAGTTCCTTGTTCCGAAGACGATCGGTTAGGAGGAGAAGGATATGAAGATACTGGAACTTTCCGCCACAGAGCTGGTAAAGAAGATAAAGGCAGGCGAGATCACTTCCGAGGAAGCCGCGAAAGCGTCCCTGGAACAGATCGCGAAGGAAGATCAGAAGATCCGCGCATACCTCACCGTGGATGAGGAGAAGGTCCTGGCACGGGCGAGAGAAGTGGATGCGGGGATCCGCGCAGGAAAATATACAGGGCCGCTTGCAGGTGTCCCGATCGCAGTGAAAGACAATATCTGTACAAAGGGAATGAAGACGACATGTGCGTCAAAGATCCTGGAAAACTTCGTCCCGTTCTATGACGCAACGGCAGTCACCCGGATCACGGATGCCGGAATGGTGATCCTCGGAAAGACAAACATGGACGAGTTCGCGATGGGAAGTACGACAGAGACGTCTGCATTTCAGCTTACGAGAAACCCGTGGGATCCGGAACACGTTCCGGGCGGTTCGTCCGGTGGCTCCTGTGCGGCGGTCGCTGCGGGTGAGTGCTTTGCGGCTCTCGGCTCCGATACCGGCGGTTCGATCCGTCAGCCAAGTTCCTACTGCGGCGTCACGGGGATCAAGCCGACATACGGAACCGTCTCCCGTTTCGGTCTCGTCGCTTATGCGTCTTCTCTCGACCAGATCGGACCGGTCGGAAAGAATGCGGCCGATTGTGCAGCGCTTCTTGAGACGATCACAAGCCACGATGAGAAGGACAGCACTTCCATGGAGCGGGAGGATACGGATTTCACTTCGGCGATCGGAAAAGATGTCCGCGGCATGAAGATCGGGATCCCGAAAGAGTACCTGTCCGACGGTCTTGACGCAGATGTGCGGGAAGCGGTGGAACAGTGTGCGGCTTACCTGAAAGAATGCGGGGCGGAGGTCGAATACTTTGATCTCGGTCTCATGGAATATACGATTCCGGCCTACTATGTCATTGCGGCCGCGGAGGCAAGCTCCAACTTAGAGCGCTTTGACGGCGTCAAGTACGGCTACCGGGCAAAGGACTACGAGGGACTTCATGACATGTACAAGAAATCAAGATCCGAGGGCTTCGGACCGGAGGTCAAGAGAAGGATCATGCTTGGTTCCTTCGTCTTAAGCTCCGGATATTATGACGCATATTATCTGAAAGCTCTGAAGGTGCGTGCACTGATCAAAAAAGCCTTTGATGAGGCATTTGCGAAGTATGACATCATTTTAGGACCGGCAGCTCCGACGGCGGCTCCGAAGATCGGAACCTCCCTGAGCGATCCGATGAAGATGTACCTGAGCGATATCTATACGGTTGCTGTCAACCTTGCGGGTCTTCCGGGACTCACCGTTCCATGCAGTGTAAACGAAAAAGGACTCCCGATCGGCGTCCAGCTTCTCGGCGACTGCTTCAGGGAAAAGACATTATTTGCAGCGGCATCCGCCATGGAACATGTCCGCGGTGAATGGACACTTCCGTTTGCCAGAAAGGAGACCTTATCATGAAACAGTATGAAACAGTCATCGGTCTTGAGGTCCATGTAGAACTTGCCACAAAGACAAAAATCTTCTGCGGATGCAAAACAGATTTCGGCGCTGCGCCGAACACACATGTGTGCCCGATCTGTACAGGTATGCCGGGATCTCTTCCTATATTAAATAAGCAGGTTGTGGAGTTCGCTCTCCGCGCCGGACTTGCGTTAAACTGTGAGATCAACCAGTTCTGTAAATTTGACCGGAAAAACTATTTTTACCCGGATAACCCGCAGAACTATCAGATTTCCCAGCTGTATCTGCCGATCTGCCATGACGGTTACGTGGAGCTTGAGACGGCAGCGGGAACAAAGCGGATCGGGATCCATGAGATCCACATGGAGGAGGATGCCGGAAAACTGGTCCATGACGAGTGGACCGACAGTTCCTTAGTCGATTACAACCGAAGCGGCGTGCCGTTAATTGAGATCGTGTCGGAGCCGGATATGAGAAGTGCCGACGAGGTCATCCAGTATCTGGAGCATCTTCAGTCCACGATGCAGTATCTCGGTGTTTCCGACTGCCGTCTCCAGGAAGGTTCCATGCGTGCCGACGTAAACCTTTCTGTCCGTGAGGTGGGAAATCCGGTATTTGGAACGAGAACCGAGATGAAGAACTTAAACTCCTTCAAGGCGATCGCCCATGCTATCGAGGGAGAGCGGGAACGCCAGATCGAGCTTCTCGAGGACGGCCGTGCCGTCATTCAGGAGACGAGACGCTGGGATGACAACAAGGAATCTTCCCACGCGATGCGTTCCAAGGAAGATGCAAAGGATTACCGTTACTTCCCGGACCCGGATCTTCCGCCGATCGATATCTCCGATGCCTGGATCGCCTCGATCCGCAAGGCACAGCCGGAGTTAAAGAAGGCGAAATCGAAGAGATATCAGTCGGAGTACGGTCTGAGTGCCTATGACGCCGATATCCTGACTGCCGATAAGGCGCTTGCAGAGCTCTTTGAGAACACGATCAAAGCCGGAGCAGCTCCGAAAAAAGCGGCAAACTGGCTGACCGGGGAGACACTCCGTCTCTTAAAGGAGAAGGAGATGGAGGCATCAAAGATCGTCTTTTCCGCAGAGCATCTGGCAGCACTGATCGAACTCCTTGAAAAGAGCGTGATCAATAACCAGACTGCGAAAGAGGTGTTCGCCGCGATGTTCGAGTCCGACGTGGATCCGTCTGCCTATGTGGAGGAACACGGACTGAAGATGGAAAGCGATTCCGGCCTTCTCGAGGAGACCGTGAAAAAGATCCTGGACGCAAACCCGAAAGCGGTCGGAGAGCTGAAGGAAGGAAAAGATAAAGTCATCGGATTCCTCATGGGACAGGTCATGAAGGAGATGAAAGGAAAAGCGAACCCGGCGCAGGTGAGCGAGATGATCCGCAAACTGGTGCAGGGATAATAAAAGAAGCCATGACAGCTGGCCGGAGCTCCGGTGCAGCTGCCATGGCCCTTTTTGTTCATTCCGGAGCGGTGCAGCCGCAGCAATCCTGTTTCTTCTATATATAATGTACTTGTTGCCGGAATGTATGAGTTTTCCGGTGCTTTGCATTCTGAATCGTCAAAATTTGCAGCCGCAGCGGTATTGCAGGGGACTTCCCGTTCGGAAAAACCTGACTGCGAAAAATGTTAAAAAAGGAACATATTCTGTTCACGAAAAAAGTATTGATTTTATGAATGGTATTTAGTATATTAGTTACTATAAAAGTCCCTGAGAGCAGCCGTATCATTTTGCGGTGTTCGATGGGATGATCCGCGTATGGGGAATATTTAGAAGAACTTCCCGCCGCGGGCAGGAATTGGAGAGAAAATACATGATAAAAATTGCAGTAGACGCCATGGGCGGAGACAACGCCCCTGGAGAGATCGTAAAGGGTGCCGTTGACGCGGTCACAGAGCGGAACGACATTACGGTCTGTCTGACAGGACAGAAAGATGTCATCGAAAAAGAGCTCTCGAAATATACCTATAAAAAAGAGCAGATCGAGATCGTTGACGCCCCGGAAGTGATCGAGACGGGAGAACCGCCGGTCAATGCGATCCGTAAGAAAAAGAATTCTTCCCTTGTAGTTGGTCTGAACCTCGTGAAAAACGGCGAGGCTGACGGCTTTGTATCTGCGGGAAGCTCAGGAGCCGTCCTCGTAGGCGGCCAGGTCATCGTTGGCCGCGTCAAAGGCGTAGAGCGCCCGCCGCTCGCACCGCTGATCCCGACGGAAAAGGGAGTTTCCCTTCTGATCGACTGCGGGGCAAACGTTGACGCGAGACCGTCCCACCTGGTACAGTTCGCCCAGATGGGTTCCCTCTATATGAAATATGTGATGGGAATCGAAAATCCGAGAGTGGCGATCGTCAATATCGGTCTGGAGGAGGAGAAGGGAAATGCTCTCGTGAAAGAGACCTTCCCGCTCTTAAAAGAATGTAAAAATATCAACTTTATCGGAAGTATCGAAGCCCGTGAGATCCCGCACGGCGGCGCGGATGTGATCGTCTGCGAGGCCTTTGTCGGAAATGTGATCTTAAAGCTCTATGAGGGCGTCGGCGCAACGATGATGACAATGGTGAAGAAAGGCCTGATGAGCAATTTAAGAAGCAAGATCGGAGCTCTTCTGATCAAACCGGCGTTAAAATCCACGCTGAAGAGCTTTGATGCGAGCCAGTACGGCGGCGCACCGCTCCTGGGCTTAAAGGGACTCGTTGTGAAGACTCACGGAAGCTCCAAGGCAAAAGAAGTAAAGAATTCGATTATCCAGTGCATCTCCTTCAAGGAGAATGAGATCTCGGATAAGATCCGGGAATGCCTTGCACCGGAAGAAACTGCATAGACAGGTTGAAAAACACCAATATGCGGCAGTTCACATCGCCGCATAAAATTACATCAGAAGACAACCGGCAACAGTCCGGATGCAAAAATTAAATATATGGAACGGCACAGTTTTGTGTCTCCGTAAAAAGCAAAATAAGAGAGGATGGAAATTATGGAGTTCGAAAAATTACAGCAGATCATCGCAGAGGTTCTCAACATTGATCCGGAGGAGATCACAATGAATACAACATTCGTTGACGATCTCGGCGCGGATTCTCTGGATGTATTCCAGATCATCATGGGAATCGAAGAAGAGTTTGACATCGAGATCCCGACTGAGGAAGCTGAGAAGATCGCGAGTGTCGGCGATGCTGTTGAGGCGATCAAAAACGCATTAAATTAGTAGCAGGAAAAGGTGTCTCCGCAAAGGGACACCTTCTTTGCGATACATGGCAGAAGAAAGGCAAATCGAATGAAAGAAAAACTAGAAAAACTTCAGGAAGTGATCGGCTACCGGTTCAAAGATCCGGGACTTCTGACTCACGCCCTGACACACAGTTCCTACGCGAACGAAAAACACTGGGATAAGACGCGCTGCAATGAGCGCCTGGAATTTCTGGGCGATGCCGTGCTCGAGGTGATCTCCAGCGATTTTCTGTTTCACACTTATGAGTCCATGCCGGAGGGCGAGATGACAAAACTCCGTGCCAGTCTTGTCTGTGAGCCGACGCTCGCTTACTGCGCGGAAGTGATCCCGTTAGGTGATTATCTGCTGCTCGGAAAGGGCGAGGACCTGACCGGAGGAAGAAAACGTCCGTCTGTTGTCTCCGATGCGATGGAGGCAGTGATCGGTGCGATCTATCTGGATGGTGGTCTTGCTAATGCAAAAGAGTTTATCCATAAATTTATTTTAAATGATATCGAACATAAGCAGCTCTTTTACGATAGCAAAACTATCCTGCAGGAAATGGTTCAGGCAAAGTACAAAGAAACACTTGTCTATGAACTGATAAAGGAAGAGGGACCGGATCACAACAAGTCCTTCGAGGTGTGCGTAAAGATCGGCGATGAGGAGATCGGCAGAGGTCTGGGACGCACGAAAAAAGCGGCCGAGCAGGTTGCCGCTTACCACGGGATCTGCAGGATCAAATAAGATCGGGACCCGTGAGGACCGGAATGGTCACATTATAGAAATAGGAAAATAACGCATGTATTTAAAGAGTATCGAAGTACAGGGATTCAAATCCTTTGCAAATAAGATCGTATTTGAATTCCACAACGGAATCACCGGCATCGTTGGTCCGAACGGAAGTGGAAAGAGCAATGTTGCCGACGCGGTCCGCTGGGTGCTCGGTGAGCAGAAGGTAAAGCAGCTCAGAAGTGCGTCCATGCAGGACGTGATCTTCTCCGGCACAGAGACAAGAAAACCCCAGGGATTTGCCTATGTGGCGATCACCCTGGACAATTCCGACCACCAGCTTGCCATCGATTACGATGAAGTGACGGTCTCCAGGCGGATCTACCGCTCCGGTGAGAGTGAGTACCTCTTAAACGGAAGCGCCTGCAGGCTGAAGGATATCAATGAGCTTTTTTATGATACCGGTATCGGTAAGGAAGGCTACTCCATCATCGGGCAGGGACAGATCGATAAGATCTTAAGCGGACGCCCGGAAGACCGCAGAGAGCTTTTTGATGAGGCGGCCGGGATCGTAAAGTTTAAGCGCAGAAAGGCGATCGCCCAGAAAAAACTCGAGGATGAGAAGCAGAATCTCGTCCGCGTATCGGATATCCTGAGCGAACTTGAAAAGCAGGTGGGACCTCTTGCAAAACAGGCGGAGACGGCGAAAGAGTATTTAAGACTCCGGGAAGAGCTGAAGCGTTTCGATGTGAACCTCTTCCTCGCAGACCTGAAAGCGATCGAGGAGCAGAAACGGGAACTCGCACAGAAAGAGCACACCGTAAACGGCGATATGGAAGATTCCAAAGCCGCTGCCGAAGCTTTGAAAGAGGAATATGACCGGATCTCCGAGGCGGTCCGTCTGCTGGACGAAAAGATCACGGAAAAGCAGAATGCCGAAAATGAGGCGAAACTGTCCGCAGGAAACCTGGAAGGACAGATCGATGTCATAAAAGAGCAGATCCGCACAGAGGAACTGAATGCGGAGCACATCAAAAACAGGACGGCTGCCATCGATGAGGAGCTGGCGGCCAAAGAGAAAGAACAGGGATCGATCAGGCAGGAAAGAGAGGCTCTCGGGACCAGAATCCGGGAAGTGTCAGAACGACTTTCCGATGCGGAGAACACCGTAAATACTTCCGGCAGCCGCGTTGACAGTCTCGAACAGTCCATCGAAGAGTTAAAGAGTGCAAAGATCGAAGCACTGAATGAAAAATCAGAACTCTCTGTAAAGAAGCAGAAGGATGTCACCACGCTGGAGCAGGTCCAGGTCCGCAGATCTGAGGTAGCCCAGAAACTCTTAAAAGTAAAGAGTGATGAGGAAAACTGGGATAACCAGATCTCAGAGCAGAACGAGCGTCTGACTGCCATCGATGCGGAGATCGAAAAACTCCTCTCCCAGGCGGAATCCCTGGAGGAAGAGGTGAAGGCGGCGAACGAAGAGATCCGCCGTTTAAACAGAAACTTAAGCCACACGGAACAGGATTACCATACGGCCCACACAAAACTGGAATCCTTAAGGAACCTTGCGGAGCGTTATGATGGATATGGAAACAGCATCAAGCGTGTCATGGAAGTCAGGGACCGTGTGAGAGGGATCCACGGCGTTGTGGCTGATCTGATCGCTGTTCCGAAAGAATATGAGATCGCCATCGAGACAGCGCTCGGCGGATCGATCCAGAACATCGTCACAGATTCCGAGCAGACCGCAAAAGTCCTGATCGAACACCTGAAAAAGAACAAGTTCGGTCGTGCGACCTTCCTGCCGTTATCCGCGATCTCATCCGGGGATGGATTTAAGACGCCAGGCGCGCTAAAAGAACCGGGAGCGATCGGGATCGCTGCAGATCTTGTCCGCGTGCGTCCGGAATATCAGGCACTTGCCAGATATCTCCTCGGCCGCGTCCTCGTGGTGGATCACATCGACAATGCGATCGCCATCGCGAGAAAATACCGGCACTCCATCCGGATCGTAACGCCGGAGGGCGATCTCTTAAATCCGGGCGGTTCCATGAGCGGCGGTGCCTTTAGAAACTCCAGCAATCTTCTCGGAAGAAAGAGAGAGATGGAGGAGTTGGAGGAGGCATGTAAACGCGCGCTGACGACCGTCGATAAGATCCAGGCGGAGACCGTGTTCCAGGAAGGCATATTCCAGGAAAAGAGCGGGGAGCTGGAGTCGGTAAAGAGTGCTCTCCAGGAAAAATATCTGGAAGAGAATACGACAAAGATCGCGTTAAAGCAGCTGGAAGGAAAGAAAGAAGAACTCTATGAATCCTCCGCGGACATGAACCTGGAAAACCGTCAGCTGGAAGAACAGATCCATGAACTCCGCGCAAGTCTCGCCGCGATCGCGAAAGAGATGGAGCGGCTGGAACAGGAAAACACGGAGCGGGAGACAAAGATCGGGACGGATTCCACCGCGTTGGAACAGGCAAAGGCCGACCGGGATACTGCATCTGCGGCGCTCTCCGAAGTCCAGCTGGAAGCAGCAAACTTAAAGCAGCAGGATTCCTTCCTCGACCAGAACATCCATCGTCTCGAAGACGAAAAAGAGCGGCTGCTCTCCGAAAGAATGTCTCTGCATGACGGACACACGGACAGTAAGCATGAGGTGGAAAAACGTCTGGCACAGATCGAAGAACTGAAGGAAAAGATCAAAGATGCCGGAAAGGATGCGGAAACGTACCGTCAGGAGATGGCTGCTGCCCAGGAAGAAAAAGCCGCGAAAAACGAGGCACAGAAAGGCTTCTTCGAAAAGCGGGAAGCGCTCTCTGCGAGAATCTCCGATCTCGATAAGGAGCTGATCCGTCTTCAGAACCAGAACGACAAGCTTGCGGAACGCCAGGATTCCCAGGTGGATTATATGTGGAATGAATATGGTCTCACCTTCTCAACAGCGGAGCTTCTCCGGGATGAGACCCTGACGAATGCGGCGGATATGAAACGTCAGATCGCTGAACGGAAGAATGCAATCCGCGGACTCGGAAATGTCAATGTCAATGCGATCGAGGATTATAAAGAGATCTCTGAGCGTTACGAGTTCATGAAGACCCAGCATGATGACCTTGTCGCGGCACAGGATGCCCTCTATAAGATCATCGAAGAGCTGGATATCGGAATGCGAAAGCAGTTTACAGAAAAATTTGCCCTGATCCGGGCAGAGTTTGACAAGGTATTCCGGGAACTCTTCGGAGGAGGACACGGAAGTCTTGAGCTGATCGAGGACGAAGATATCCTGGAGGCGGGGATCCAGATCATCTCCCAGCCGCCGGGAAAGAAACTTCAGAACATGATGCAGATGTCCGGCGGTGAAAAGGCACTGACGGCGATCGCCCTGCTCTTTGCGATCCAGAACTTAAAACCGTCCCCGTTCTGTCTCCTTGATGAGATCGAGGCGGCGCTTGACGATTCCAACGTCGACCGCTATGCGAAATATCTGCACAAACTGACAAAACATACCCAGTTTATCGTCATCACCCACCGAAGAGGCACGATGCTCGCGGCTGACCGGCTCTACGGAATCACGATGCAGGAGAAAGGCGTATCCACGCTTGTCTCCGTAAACCTGATCGAAAACGATCTGAAATAATTGGAGGATTCATATGGAAGAGAAGAAAAAGGGCTTTTTCTCGCGCCTTGTGGAAGGTCTCACGAAGACCAGAGAAAACATTGTATCCGGAATGGATTCCATCTTTTCCGGCTTCTCCGCGATTGATGATGATTTCTACGAGGAGCTTGAAGAGACTCTGATCATGGGCGATATGGGAATCCAGACGACCATGGCGGTCATTGAAGACCTGAAAAAGACCGTAAAAGAGCAGCATATCAAAGAACCGGAGAAATGCCGGGAGGCGCTGATCGCCAGCATCCGTGCAAAGATGGATCTTGGCGAGAATGCGTATGAGTTTGAAAACAGGAGATCCGTTGTCCTCGTCATCGGTGTCAACGGAGTCGGAAAGACGACGTCCATCGGAAAGCTTGCAGACCAGTTAAAGGCAGAGGGAAAGAAGGTTGTTCTTGCGGCGGCTGATACCTTCCGTGCTGCAGCGATCGACCAGTTGGCAGAGTGGGCAAACCGTGCCGGCGTGGAGCTGATTGCCCAGAAAGAGGGATCCGATCCGGCTGCCGTGATCTACGACGCGATCTCCGCGACAAAATCGAGAAACGCAGACGTCCTGATCTGCGATACCGCGGGAAGACTCCATAATAAGAAGAACCTCATGGAGGAGTTAAAAAAGATCAACCGCATCATCGATAAGGAGTACCCGGAAGCTTACCGTGAGACACTCGTTGTTCTCGACGGAACGACAGGACAGAACGCTCTGGTCCAGGCCCGCCAGTTCATGGAAGCTGCCGACATTACGGGCATCATCCTCACAAAGCTCGACGGGACCGCAAAAGGCGGTATCGCGGTTGCAATCCAGTCGGAACTTGGGATCCCGGTCAAATATGTCGGTGTCGGGGAGAAGATCGACGACCTTCAGAAATTTAATTCCGAAGACTTCGTAAACGCATTGTTTGCGAAACAGCCGGAATGACCGATGCATTTCAGGCAGAAAACAGCCAGATGAATGCCGGTATAGCAGACAACTATGGGAAAGACAGAAAAATGTTCCATCGATGAGATCGGTCAGGAATGAATATGAAGGAGAATACAAATGGAAATGCAGGAACTTTCACTCGAAAAATTTGAAGAAGCATCTGAGATCGTAAAAAAGGTCACTCAGGAGACAAAACTGATCTACAGTGAATATTTTTCTGAGCGCTACGGGAACAAGATCTACTTTAAACCGGAAAACATGCAGCGCACCGGTGCATACAAAGTGCGCGGCGCTTATTATAAGATCAGCCAGCTCTCACCGGAAGAGCGTTCCCGCGGTCTGATCACCGCATCTGCCGGAAACCATGCCCAGGGCGTTGCCTATGCCGCAAAACTTGCCGGTGTGAAAGCAACCGTCGTTATGCCGGTGACAACACCGCTCATCAAGGTAAACCGCACAAAATCCTACGGTGCCGACGTTGTCCTCTACGGAAATGTCTTCGATGAGGCATGTGCCCATGCATACGAGCTTGCAGACGAGCACGGATATACCTTCGTTCACCCGTTCAATGATCTGGAAGTTGCGACCGGCCAGGGCAGCATTGCGATGGAGATCATCAAAGAACTCCCGACTGTGGATTACATTCTCGTTCCGGTAGGCGGAGGCGGACTCTGTACAGGCGTCTCCACACTCGCAAAACTCTTAAATCCGAAGATCAAGGTCATCGCTGTTGAGCCGACAGGAGCTGCCTGCTTAAAGGCATCCTTAGAGGCCGGAGAGGTAACCACCGTCTCCAAGATCAACACGATCGCGGACGGTACCGCTGTCCAGACGCCGGGCGACAAGCTCTTCCCGTATCTTCAGGCAAACGTGGATCAGGTCATCACAGTGGACGACTCCGAACTGACTCTTTCTTTCCTCGATATGGCAGAGAATCATAAGATGATCGTCGAGAACTCCGGTCTTTTGACCGTTGCGGCTTTAAAGCATCTTGACTTCAAAGGCAAAAAAGTCGTATCCGTTTTAAGCGGCGGAAACATGGATGTCTTAACGATGGCGACAGTTGTCCAGAACGGACTGATGCAGAGAGACCGTATCTTCACGGTAAGCGTGATGCTTCCGGATAAGCCTGGCCAGCTGGCAGCTGTTTCTGCACTGATCGCAAAAGAGCAGGGCAACGTGATCAAGCTCGAGCACAACGTATTCGCAAATGTAAACCGCGCAGCGGGTGTGGAACTTACGATCACATTAGAGTCCTTCGGAACTGAGCACAAGGATCAGATCATCAAGGCTCTGGAAACAGCAGGCTACTGCCCGGTAATCTCCAAGACTTCCGGAATTTATATGTAATGATACCAGGGATTCTCCCGCCTCTGCGGGAGGTGTGATGAACGGACCGCCGGTCATGGAACGCAGTCACGCATATATCAATCTGTCAACCTTCGTGAAATGCCCGACGGTCTGCTGAATAAGGGGAAAATGTATGTACAGAAGCGAAACTCATACTGCTCTCAGCAAGAATATCCTGTATTTTCTCCGCTGGACCGCGATCTCTATTGTAATGGGAACCGTCTGCGGTCTCATCGGGACCGTTTTCGGATACGGGGTCATCTACGCTCAGCGGCTGTTTAAAACTTACAGCTTTATGCTGTATCTCATGCCCGTGGCAGGTGTTCTGATCGTCCTTCTTCACCAGATGTTCCACGAGATCGGAAACCGCGGGACGAACCTGATCCTGGAGTCGATCTCATCCAACGAGAAGATCCATATGACGACCCTGCCGTGTATCTTTGTCTCCACGATCTTAAGCCAGGCGGTCGGCGCGTCTGCCGGCAAAGAGGGAGCTGCCTTACAGATCGGCGGCTGCATCGGAAATTATCTCGGGGATCTCTTCCATATGGATGAGAGGGACAAAAAAGTCATGATCATGAGCGGCATGAGCGGCTGTTTCGGGGCGATCTTTGGGACGCCTCTGGCTGCCGCCATGTTCGGAATCGAGGTCATCAGCATCGGTGTCGCTTATTACGCGGCTCTCGTGCCGTGCGTCTTTGCCTCCTTCATCGGTGCCCAGATTTCCGGTGCGCTCGGACTTCACGGGGAAGCGTTCCAGATCCTCCATGTTCCGGAATTTTCCCTTGTACCGGCGCTCTACACCGTCGGACTCGGACTGGCCTGTGCGCTTTTAAGCGTCTGCTTCTGCATCCTGCTCCATGAGACCCAGCATCTCTACAAGAAAAAAATCGACAACGTTTATCTGCGCATTCTTGTGGCAGCAGTCCTTTCCATCGGACTCGCGCTGGTGTTCGGCAGGGATTACTGCGGAGCCGGATTTAATCTTGTGGAACAGGCGGTGGAAGGAGATGCCGGATACCTGGCGTTCTTCTTCAAGATGGTCTTCACGGCGGTGGCCCTCGGCGGCGGCTTTAAGGGCGGAGAGATCGTTCCCACACTGGCAGTGGGATCCACATTCGGGTGCACGTTCGGACTGCTCACAGGCTTTGAACCGTCCCTGTGTGCGGCAGCAGGCATGCTCGCCACCTTCGTCGGCGTCACAAACTGCCCGATCGCGACCATGTTCCTTGGCTTCGAGCTCTTCGGCTTTGAGGCGATGCCGTATTTTGCGGTTGCCGTTGCCATCAGCTTCACACTGTCGGGATATTACGGGCTTTACAGCAGCCAGAAGTTCACATATTCAAAGACAAAGACCGAGTTCATCAACCGGAAAGCCCACTGATCAAGGTACGGTTCCGGGCATTCAGTTAGAAAAAATGATCAAAAGCAATCGGATATTTCGGAAAATATTTGCAGAACCCGATGACCGGGGATTTTCAGATCGGAAATCCCGCAGGGTACCCATTGATCGGGACCGGATGTGAATATTGTCGGGATATCCGGTTGCTTTTTTACTGCCAAGGTGTTATGATAAACAATACAGGTCTATTTACATGCGGTGCTGTCACAGACCGCCGGAGGATGGTTGTACGATATCCCAAACGGCGATCTCTGAGAGTTAAAAGGGAAACAGGTCAGACGCCTGTGCGAGCCCGTCACTGTAGATCCGGAGTGCATGAATATTGTCCGTGTTATGCGGACAGTCACTGGCGAAACCTGCCGGGAAGGCGTTTCATGCATGAAGATGGATGAGCCAGGAAACCTGCCGGATGCCCGTTTGGAGGGGAAAAACTAGCCGGGGACCTTAAAAAATCATTTTTCAAGCGAGGAGAAGAGTAAATGAGAAAAGCAAACATCTACGCCGTTATGACAGCGGCAGCCGTATCCATGGCGATCCTTTCCGGATGCTCCGGAAGCCAGACAGCAGAGACAACAGCTGCGGAGACCACAACCGTTGCAGAGACAACAGCTGAGGAGACTACAGCCGCAGAGACAGCAGCTGCAGAAGAGGACGAGGAAAACTACAATACAGGAGACGCTTCCATGGATAACACAAGAAATCAGGATGAGATCGGCGAGAAAGAACTTCTTGTTGTGAGCTTTGGTACAAGCTACAATGACAGCAGAAGACTGACAGTCGGCGCGATCGAGAATGCGATCGAAAATGCATTCCCGGATTACTCCGTAAGAAGAGGTTTCACAAGCCAGATCATCATTGACCATGTAAAAAAGAGAGACAATGTTTCGATCGATAACGTGACAGAGGCTTTAAACCGCGCTGTTGACAACGGTGTCAAGACTCTCGTTGTACAGCCGACCCACCTTATGAACGGTCTTGAGTACACAGATCTTGTAAACGAGTTAGCTGATAATTCCGACGCTTTCGAGCAGGTTGCTGTCGGTGAGCCGCTCTTAACTTCTGATGATGACTTCAAGGCAGTGATCTCCGCGATCACAGACGCAACAAAAGAGTACGATGACGGTGAGACCGCGATCTGCTTCATGGGTCACGGCACAGAGGCTGATTCCAACGCCGTTTACCAGAAAATGCAGGATATGTTAAAGGAAGAGGGCTTTGACAACTACTATGTAGGTACCGTTGAGGCAACTCCGTCCTGTGAAGATGTCATCAATCAGGTAAAGGAAGGTTCCTACAAGAAAGTTGTTCTTGAGCCGCTTATGATCGTAGCAGGTGACCACGCAAACAACGATATGGCCGGTGACGACGATGACTCCTGGAAGAGCCAGTTTGAGGCTGCAGGCTATGAGGTAACCTGCCTTGTAAGAGGTCTTGGTGAGCTTGAGCCGATCCAGCAGCTCTTCGTACAGCATGCCCAGGCTGCAGTGGACAGTCTCGCAAAATAAGAATGTTTAGATATGGGCGGTCGAGGATTCGGCCGCCTTTTTATATAACCGGGAGGTGCACTTGCGGGAAACTCCAGCCTGCGAAAGGAACTTCAGGAAACCGTCCAGGATGCCCCGATGATTTCCGGTTACAAAAGGAGAGAAAACTTTATGCGTAAATTAAAACAATTTTCATTAGCACTCGCAGTTGTCTGCGCTCTTTCCACAGCCTGCGGACAGTCCGGGTCGACAGAAACGACAGCTGCTTCTGCAGAGACCACGGCGGAAACAACAGCGGAAACTGCTTCGGCCGATGAGACAAAGGCAGCCGTTGCTTCCGGCGAGGAGACTGCCGCAGAACAGACACTTGACACGACGGGACTCGTCCCGGTATCTGCAGAGGATCTGAAAGAGGGAACCTACGAGATTTCCGTGGAGTCCAGCTCTTCCATGTTTAAGATCACATCCTGTACGCTGACAGTCAAAGACGGCGCCATGACCGCGAAAATGACGATGGGCGGGACCGGATACCTGTATGTCTATATGGGAACTGGAGAGGAGGCTGCAAAGACCGCGGAGACAGACCGGATTCCTTTCGAGGAGAATTCTGACGGAACACACAGCTTTACTGTTCCGGTCAAGGCCTTAAATGAGGTGCTTCCGTGCGCTGCATTCAGCAAGAAAAAAGAGAAATGGTATGACAGGGAGCTTGTCTTTGAGGCATCCGGGATCCCGGCAGACGCGCTTCTCAATTCTTCCTTAAAAACCGTCCAGGATCTCTCCCTTGCGGATGGAACTTACACCGCGGAAGTCTCCCTGAGCGGCGGATCCGGACGTGCATCCGTGGAATCTCCGGCTGTGATCGAGATCAAAGACGGAAAAGCGGAGGCGACGATCATCTGGAGCAGCTCCAATTATGACTATGTGCGGGTAGAGGAAGAGAAATTCCTCCCGGTCAATACAGAGGGAAACTCCACATTTGTGATCCCGGTAGCTGGATTTGACAGCCCGCTTACGATCTTTGCGGATACAACTGCCATGAGCACGCCTCATGAGATCGAGTATACGCTGACCTTTGATTCCAGTACCCTGGCGGAGCAGAAACAGTAAATATGGAAAGAAGACAAATTGATCCCATGAAGCAGAAAAGAAGGACGCGGGTGCGTTATACACTTTTTAGATCTGTTCTGGCTGCGGCAATCCTCATGACTGCTGCGTTTGCCTGCTCCGGCTGTTCGAAAAAAACGGAACCCGGGACGGCCGCGCCGTCTACAGGGGAAAACCACACGACCGCTTCCGTGGATGGCAGTGAGGAAAATCTTCAGGCTCAGCAAAACAAAGCTCTGCCGGTTCTTAACTGGGAGGAGATGTCCCCGACAGGCTCCATGGATCTTCTCTACGCCGACCAGTTTTCAGCAGACTATTATGAGGACGGCATCGCCCTCATCACCATCGGGGATGCGGATCAGTTTCTCCTGCTGCCGGAAGGTGTGTCCGCGCCTGACGGACTTCCGGCTTCGATCACGGTCCTTCATAAACCGGTAAAAAATATCTATCTTGTGGCGACCTCCGCCATGGATGATTTTATCCGCCTGGATGCCCTGGATTCCATTGCACTTTCCGGGACAAAGGAGACCGGATGGTACCTTCCGGAGGCGAAAACTGCGATGGAAGAGGGAAAGATTGCCTATGCAGGAAAGTACAGCGCACCGGATTACGAAACGATCGTAAGCAGCTCCTGTGAGCTTGCAGTGGAATCCACGATGATCTACCACACCCCGGAGGTCAAGGAACAGCTGGAACGCCTCGGGATCCCGGTCCTCGTGGAGCGGTCCAGCTATGAGAGTCATCCGCTCGGGAGAATGGAGTGGATCCGCCTCTATGGTCTTCTGACGGGAAAAGAGGAGGAGGCCGATCAGATCTTTCAGGAAAATATGAATGCTCTGTCGGATGTCCTCGCCATGAAACCGTCCGGAAAGACAGCTGCATTTTTCTATGTGACAAATTCCGGAAGCGTCAATGTCCGGAAGAACGGGGATTATATCGCGAAGATGATCGATATCGCCGGAGGAACGTATGTGCCGGAAAATGCCGGGACCGGTGAGAATGCGCTTTCCACGATGAACATGGATTTTGAGTCTTTCTATGCCGCCGCAAAAGACGCGGATGTCCTGATCTACAACAGCACGATCGACGGGGAACTTACCACGATCGACGAACTGTGTGCAAAAAATCAGCTCTTTGCGGATTTCAAGGCGGTGAAAGAGGGCAATGTCTGGTGTACCGGGAAAAACATGTTCCAGGAGACCATGGGGCTCGGGGACATGATCCGGGACATGAATGCAGTGTTCTCCGGAAACCGGGAGTATGCGTTCACGTATCTGCACCAGCTGAAATAAAAAACAACGTAACTGTTCAGTACCCTCACAGTTACGAGCAAAAATCCATTCCAAATCGGCTTCGCTGATGGGATTTTTGCCTTCAAGCCTGTGTTTTATTACGGTCAGCGCAGCAAGTGCGCTGACCTATTGAATAGTTACAAAACAGCTTAAAAACCGCGGTCGATGAAAGGAGACATGGAAGCTATGGAAGTTCAGACAAAGCGGATCATCCGCGCCTATCTGCTCCTGATCGTTCTGCTCGGAGGACTCGGCTTTTTGAGCCTGGCGGTCGGCAGCGTGCGGGTATCGGCAGCAGATCTCCTCGCGGCCCTGACTGCGAAAGAGGGGACCGATATGGTCCGGCATATCCTCTTTGATATCCGGCTTCCGAGAATGCTCGCTGCCCTGACCCTCGGCGGAGCACTCTCCGTATCCGGTTTTCTCTTACAGACATTTTTCTCAAATCCGATCGCAGGACCTTTCGTCCTCGGGATCTCGTCCGGAGCAAAGCTTGTCGTATCGGTCTTTATGGTCGTGTTCCTCGGACAGGGACTGATCATGAATTCCTGGACCATGATCCTTGCGGCATTTCTCGGCGCCATGGTGTCCATGGGCTTTGTCCTGACGGTCTCAAAAAAGATCCCTCAGATGTCCATGTTGGTGGTCAGCGGCATTATGATCGGCTATATCTGTTCTGCGGCCACGGATTTTATCGTGACGTTCGCGGATGATTCGAATATCGTAAATCTCCACAACTGGTCCATGGGAAGCTTTTCCGGGATCTCGATGGATGGGGTGAAGATCAGCTCCCTTGTAGTCACAGCGGCGTTTCTTGGTTCCATGCTGCTCTCAAAAGCCATGGGAGCTTACCAGCTGGGAGAAGTCTACGCGAGAAACATGGGAGTCAATATCAGACGGTTCCGGATCGAACTGATCCTTTTGTCCAGCATCCTCTCAGCCACAGTGACTGCGTTTGCCGGTCCGGTCTCATTCGTCGGGATCGCGGTGCCCCATGTGATCCGGCAGCTTTTTAAGACCGCGAAGCCGATCATTGTGATCCCGGGATGTTTCCTCGGCGGGGCTGTTTTCTGCCTGTTCAGTGATCTGCTGGCGAGGACATTATTCGCGCCTACGGAGCTCTCCATCAGTTCCGTGACCGCAGTGTTCGGAGCGCCGGTGGTGATCGTGATGATGATAAAGAGGGCAAAACGCTGATACCGGGAAAGTATGGAGCAGCTTGTAGACCACAGCTTATCAGCCTGTGAGCAGCATGAAAGGAGAACGTATGAAGACCTACCTGACAGCCGACTGCCTGACCGTCGGATACCGCGGAAAACCGATCATTTCCGATATTTCCATGAACATCCGCCGCGGCTCCATCGTCACGCTGATCGGACCGAACGGGGCCGGAAAGTCCACGATCTTAAAGAGCATCATCCGTGAGCTTTCTCCTCTGGGCGGGAGTGTTTATCTGGACGGCAGGGGGATCGGGGAATATTCCGACCATGAGTTTGCGAAAAAGACTGCCGTGGTCATGACCGGGCGGCCGGATCCGGAGCTTATGACGTGTTTTGATGTGGCCGCTGCCGGGCGGTATCCGTATACCGGCCGGTTCGGGATCCTGTCCGGGGAAGATAAGAAAAAAGTCCGGGATGCCCTTTCCATGGTGCAGTGCGAAGACCTTGCGGACATCCTGTTCCGGAACACGAGTGATGGACAGAAGCAGCGCGTTCTTCTGGCTCGCGCCATCTGCCAGGAACCGGAACTCCTGGTCCTCGATGAGCCGACCTCCTTTCTTGATATCCGGCATAAACTCGAGCTCCTTGATATTTTGAAACGGCTGGTTCACGAAAGAAATATGGCAATCCTCATGTCGCTCCACGAGCTGGACCTTGCGGAGCGGATCTCCGATTACGTGCTCTGTGCAGAAAACGGGACGATCGGAAGAGCAGGAACCCCGGAGGAAGTCTTTGAAAAGGAGTATATCGCGAACCTCTACGGGATCCGGCACGGGAGCTATCTGACTTCACTTGGTTTTCCGGAGCTTCCGCGGACAGACGGAACTCCGAAGGTGTTTGTCATCGGCGGGATGGGGAGTGGGATCCCTGTGTACCACGCCTTAAACAGAGCCGGGATCGCGTTTGCGGCCGGGGTCATCCATGAAAATGATGTGGAGTACCAGACGGCGAAGGCGCTGGCGGCAAAGGTGGTCTCCGAGATCCCGTTTGAGCCGGTGGGAGAGCAGGCGTATCTTCAGGCAGAAAAATTTCTGGATTCCTGCGAAGCCGTTCTCTGCCCGCTCACAGTCTTCGGGACCATGAACAGCAGGAACCGCGAGCTTTGGCGGTCTGCGAAGGAACTCGGAAAATTACAGCAAATAAATCTTGACAAATCTGATTCCGGTGATATACTGATTTACAAGTGAAAAAAATAACACGTTGACAGGAAGAGTACGTTCGGAAAATGCTCAGAGAGGGATATGTTTGGTGAGAATATCCTGCACGGAACGAACCGAAGACCGCCCTGGAGTGTCCCTTAATCGGGAACGGTGATTCCGTTATCATCAAATGAAGTGGTATAGATTTTCTATACAAGCAGGGTGGAACCACGGGTAATCTCGTCCCTTGACTGTATTTCGTGTACAGTCAAGGGACTTTTTTTCGCGAAACGGAAAACAGCATAAAATTTTTCCACAAGAAAGAGGAGAATGACCATGAAAGTAACATTAAAAGATGGCTCTTTTAAAGAGTACGCACAGCCGATGGCTGTCATCGACATCGCAAAAGATATCAGCGAAGGCCTTGCAAGAATGGCCTGTGTCGCAGAGATCGACGGAGAAGTAAAGGATCTGCGCACGATCGTTGACAAGGACTGCACATTAAATATCTTCACAGCAAAGGATCCGGAAGGTCTTGCAGCACTCCGCCACACAGCAAGCCATGTGATGGCTCAGGCGATCAAGAGACTCTGGCCGGAGACAAAGCTTGCGATCGGTCCGTCCATCGCTGACGGCTTCTACTACGATATCGACCGCGATGAGCCGGTAACATCCGATGACCTCGCAAAGATCGAAGCTGAGATGAAGAAGATCATCAAAGAAGCTCTTCCGTTAGAGCGCTTCGAGCTTCCGAGAGCGCAGGCGATCGAATTCATGAAAGAAAAGAATGAGCCGTACAAAGTAGAGCTCATCGAGGATCTTCCGGAAGATGCGATCATCAGCTTCTACAAACAGGGCGAGTTCACAGACCTCTGTGCAGGCCCGCACCTCATGAACACAAAGGAAGTCGGCAAGGCATTCAAGCTCATGAACATCGCCGGTGCTTACTGGCGCGGAAGCGAAAAGAACAAGATGCTCACACGTATCTATGCGACAGCTTTCGCAAAGAAAGAAGACCTGGAAGCTTACGTTACCATGATGGAAGAGGCGAAGAAGCGTGACCACAGAAAGCTCGGCAAAGAGCTCGGTCTCTTCATGATGAGCGATGCAGGTCCTGGATTCCCGTTCTTCCTTCCGAAGGGAATGATCTTAAAGAATACACTGCTTGATTACTGGCGCGAGATCCATAAAAAAGCAGGTTATGTAGAGATCTCCACACCGATCATCTTAAACAGAAGCCTCTGGGAGACATCCGGTCACTGGGATCACTATAAGAACAACATGTATACAACTGTGATCGACGGCGAAGATTACGCGATCAAACCGATGAACTGCCCGGGCGGCGTTCTTGTTTATGCTTCCGAGCCGCGTTCCTACCGTGACCTTCCGCTCCGTATGGGCGAGCTTGGTATCGTTCACCGTCATGAGAAATCCGGTCAGCTTCACGGTCTTATGCGTGTACGCTGCTTCACACAGGATGATGCCCATATCTTCATGACTCCGGAGCAGATCCGCGACGAGATCAAGAACGTAGCAGGCCTCATCAATCAGGTATATTCCCTGTTCGGATTCAAGTACCATGTAGAGCTCTCCACAAGACCGGAAGACTCCATGGGAAGCGACGAGGACTGGGAGCTTGCAACAAGCTCCTTACAGGGTGCGCTTGATGACCTTGGACTCGACTATGTGATCAACGAAGGCGACGGCGCATTCTATGGCCCGAAGATCGACTTCCATCTGGTAGACGCGATCGGCAGAACATGGCAGTGCGGTACGATCCAGCTTGACTTCCAGCTTCCGCAGCGTTTCGAACTTGAGTACATCGGAGCTGACGGTGAGAAGCACAGACCGATCATGATCCACCGTGTATGCTTCGGTTCCATCGAGCGTTTCATCGGTATCCTGATCGAGCACTTTGCAGGCGCATTCCCGACATGGCTTGCACCTGTTCAGGTCAAGGTTCTTCCGATCTCCGAGAAATACGAGGAGTACGCAAAATCCGTCAAGGCAGCTCTTGACGCAGCGGATATCCGCTCCGAGATCGATCTCCGTTCCGAGAAGATCGGATACAAGATCCGTGAGGCACAGGGTCAGAAGATCCCGTACATGTTAGTTGTCGGACAGAAAGAGCAGGCAGACGGAACCGTATCCGTAAGAAGCCGCTTCAAAGGCGATGAGGGTGCAGAGGATCTGAATGTATTTATCGCAAATATCAAGGCTGAGATCACAGCACGCATCAACCGTCCGGTTGAAGTAAAGAAAGAAGAAGAGAAATAATCTCGATCCAGAGATAAATTGCAGGCCGGTCTTCGGAATTTTCCGTGGACCGGCTTTTTTCTGCTTTTTTGTCTGTCCGCTTGAACTTTTTTCTGAATGATGGTATCATAAAGCGGAATATGACCGTTGGGAGGTTTTATCAATTGGCGAAGAAAAAGAACAGGAAAGTCGTTCGTTATCGCCGGCCCCTGAATATCAATGTGGGCATGATCATTTTTGCCCTCATTTTCTTATATATGGCGTTTTATCTCTATACCTACCTTCGCAGGGACAAGGTGGAGTTTTATGAAGTTGTGGAAGGAAGTATCGTAAATGATACGAGGCACACCGGGATCATTCTCCGGACGGAGGAGCCGAAATATACGGACCGTGCCGGAAACATCAACTTCTATATGCGTGAGGGAAAGAGAGCAGCCGTTGGCACAAGAGTCTACTCGATCGATGAGACCGGAACACTTTCGGCTCTGCTCGCGGAGAAAACAGACGGATCGGTCGCGCTCTCAAAGGAGAATCTTGCTTCTTTAAAAAAACAGCTGTCGAGCTTCAGCCAGACATTCACCAACGAGGATTTCCGCGAAGTCTATGATACAAAGAATACTCTGGATTCAGAAGTCCTGGAGTATGTCAGCGTGGATACACTGAAAAATCTGGACAGCGCGATCTCAGAACTCGGCGGGAATTTTACCCAGGTGCGGTCCGATGTGGCCGGTGTTGTTTCGTACTCCATTGATTCGATGGAGACTCTGACACCAAACCAGGTGACTGCTGAGATGTTTGACAAGAGCAGCTATAAAAAATCCGGGATCCGTTCCGGGCAGCTCGTGGAGACGGGGGCTCCGGCTTATAAGATCATTACCTCCGAGGACTGGTCGATCGTATTTCCACTTTCCGATGAAGATCTTACCACTTATAATGGGAAGACATCCCTGACAGTAAAGTTTACAGGGCGTGACCTGGAGACTTCGGGGGCATTCTCCACCGTGACTGGGGGAGACGGAAAAACATACGGAAAACTCGATTTTTCCAAATATATGGAGCAGTTTGTATCGGACCGCTATGTGGACTTTGAGATCGTGACGGATGAAGTGCGCGGACTCAAGATCCCGAGAAGTTCCGTGACCGATGTGACGTTCTATGTGATCCCGAAAGACTACTATGTGAGCGGGAAGAAAGACTCTTCCGACACCTCGATAGTCTCTCAGAGCGGTTTCCGGAAAGAGACATATGCGGACGGAAAGACGGTGGGAGTTGTCACTCCGTGTACGATCTACTATGCGGATGACGAATATTATTACGTGGACGCCGGGGAAAACAGCGAGCTGAAAGCCGGGGACTTCCTCACGAAGGATGATTCCGGGGAGCGCTATCAGATCGGAATGACCCAGTCTGTACAGGGTGTCTACAATATCAACCGCGGTTATACGGTATTCCGGAGAATTGAGATTCTTTCTTCGAATGATGAATATTACACGATCAAAAAGGGAACGGACTACGGTCTGTCCGTCTACGACCACATTGTCCTTGACGCGAATGCCGTGACCGGAAACGGAATGATCATCTATCAGTAGGAGGTTTTATCATGTCAATTGCAGAGAATATAAAAAATGTGAGAGAACGCGTGAATGCGGCCTGCCTTCGTGCGGGAAGAGACCCGAAGGAAGTTACCCTGATTTCCGTCAGCAAGACGAAGCCGGTTTCCATGCTGATGGAAGCTTATGAGGCCGGGGAGCGTGATTTCGGTGAAAACAAGGTGCAGGAGATCACGGAAAAACGTCCGCAGATCCCGGAGGATGCGAGATTCCATATGATCGGACATCTCCAGACAAACAAGGTCGGACAGGTCATCGATAAGGCGGTCCTGATCCACTCCTGTGACAGCGTCCATCTCGCAGAGAAGATCGAGAAGGAAGCGGCGAAGCGTGATATGATCGCAAACGTGCTCCTCGAGGTCAACGTAGCGAGGGAGGAGAGCAAATTCGGCATGTTCTTAGAGGATGTGATCCCGAACCTGAAAGAGATCCAGGCATTCCCGCATGTCTGCGTAAAGGGGATGATGACGATCGCTCCAAACGTCGAAGACGCGGAAGAAAATCGAAAATATTTTAAAGAATTATATCAATTATATGTTGACATCAAAAGTAAAAACATTGATAATGGTACTATGACTGCGCTTTCCATGGGTATGACCGGCGACTTCGAGGTGGCTGTTGAGGAAGGTGCAACCATGATTAGAGTAGGGACCGGAATCTTTGGTTCCAGATAGATTGGAGAGAACTAGATATGAGCTTTTTAGGCAAGATTATGGATACGATGCGTCTGAACGACGATGAAGATGACGATTACTTCTTAGATGACGATTATGAGGATGAAAAACCGGCACGAAAGAGCCTTTTTAAGAAACAGGCAGCCGATGATCTGGATGATTATGAGGAGGAGAAACCGAGATTCTTACCTCGCGCCACAAACAACAATAAAGTCGTTCCGATGCGCCGCGGAAACGGGATGGAGGTTTCTCTGATCAAACCGACATCCCTGGATGACGCAAAGGAGATCTGCGATTATCTGCTTGCCGGAAAGGCAGTAGTCCTTAACATGGAGGGGATTCACACCGAGACCGCACAGCGGATCATCGATTTCACATCCGGATCCACCTATTCCATGAACGGAAATCTCCAGAAGATTTCCAATTACATTTTTATTGCGACCCCACAGTCCGTTGAACTGTCCGGTGACTTCCAGGATCTTCTTTCCGGAGGAAACTTAGACGTATCCGGACTCAACATTCATCTGTAAAAAGGATCGATATGGAAAAGGAAGAACAGCTTTTTAAAAAGCGGATCCAGGAACTGGCGCAGAACGCTTACTCCCGCGATATCCCGCTTCACACAGATTTTCTGACACTTGCAGAACAGACTGTCTTCCAGAATATGTCGGCTACGCTGCCGCCGGTGAAGTTCGTACTTTCCGGCGGCTTTCCGATGTCTGAACGGAAGGTTTTATGTTTTCTGGCGTCCTACGAGGAGGAACTCTACGCTCCGCCGTTTGTGTGTTTAAAGATCGCGCCCGCGAACCGGCGTTTTGCGGAGGAGCTGACACACAGGGATTATCTCGGTGCGATCATGAATCTCGGCATCGAGCGGTCCATGATCGGAGATATTGTTCTGCAGGAGGGGAATGCCTGGGTTTTTGTTATGGAAAAGATGAGCAGATACCTTGCGGAGAACCTCACGATGATCCGGCACACTTCTGTTATCACAGAGATCACGTCGGATTTTTCGGATCTCCCGGAACCGGAGACGGAGGAGGTTTCCGGAACGGTGAGCTCGGTCCGCCTGGACTCGGTCGTCGCACTGTGCGCGAGACTTTCCAGGACAAAGGCAGCAGTCTATATTGAAGGTGAGAAGGTTTCCGTAAACGGAGCTGTCTGCACAAATGTATCGTTAAACCTGCGGGGCGGAGAGATCCTGTCAATCCGCGGGATCGGAAAATTCCGGTTCGGAGAGCCGGGGAATCTTACGAAAAAGGGGCGTACATCCGTCGTGGTGTACCGCTACAAATAGGAGGTTATCCTTATGATCAAAGAACATGTAAACCGGATCCCGGTCCACATGAACGGGAAGACTATTTATGATATTGTCCTGGAGGACTCGTTTGATTCACTTGCAAAGGAGATCTCCGTTCTCGGCACCGAAAAGAAGAAGATCTGCATCATCGCGGATTCCAATGTCGCTGACATCTATCTCGATGAGGTGACAAGGATCCTCTTCGGCTGCTGCCGCGAGGTCACTTCCTATGTGTTCCCGGCAGGGGAAGAGAACAAGAATTTAAAGACGGTCCAGGGAGCTTACGAACATCTGATCTTAAACCACTATGACCGGAAAGATCTTCTCGTCGCACTGGGCGGCGGCGTTACGGGCGATCTCTGCGGCTTTGTCGCAGCTACCTATCTCCGCGGCGTCGATTTTGTCCAGATCCCGACAACCCTGTTATCCCAGGTGGACTCCGGGATCGGCGGAAAGACGGGGGTTGATTTTGATTCCTACAAAAATATGGTCGGCGCCTTCCATATGCCGAAACTTGTATACACGAACGTGTCCGTTCTTCGCACACTTCCGGACAACCAGTTTTCCGGCGGCATGGGAGAGGTCATCAAACACGGTCTGATCCGTGACCGGGAATACTTTGACTGGATCGCGGCCAACAAAGAAAAAATCCTCGCAAAGGATGCGGATACATTAAAACTTCTGATCCAGGGAAGCGATTTTATCAAACGTGAGGTCGTTGAGATCGATCCGACCGAGCAGAATGAGCGTGCGACCTTAAACTTTGGTCATACGCTGGGGCATGCCATCGAGAAATTAAAGAATTTTACGATGCTCCACGGTCACTGTGTTGCGGTCGGTGCCCTTGCAGCCATGAATATCTGTAAGGAGCGCGGTCTTGTGAACCAGGATGAGATCAATGCATACCGGGCACTGATGGAGTATTTCTCCATTCCGACATCTGTTTCCGGTCTCGATCCGGAGGAAGTGATCGCGGCGACGAAAAATGATAAAAAGATGGAGGCCGGCGTGATCAAGTTCATCCTTCTGGACCGTGTGGGACATGCCTACATCGACCGGACCGTCACAAAAGAGGAGATGGAGCGCGCCCTTGCAGCCATTTTCAGATAGGAGTGTTTTATGAATACGATCGGAAAACGCTACGGCATTCTTGCCGTTTGTTCTGCCCTGCTCATCGCCCTGGACCAGTGGGCGAAGAGTATGGCTTACAGCACGCTGCGCGTCAACGGACCGCTGGTGCTGATCAAGGGAGTCTTTGAGCTTTTATACTCGGAAAACCGGGGAGCGGCTTTCGGGATCCTCCAGGGAAAACAGTGGTTTTTCTTCCTGGTGGCTGCAGCCGTTGTGATCGCGGTCCTTGTCTTTGTGGCAAAACTTCCGTCCGGAAGCCGGTACCTGCCTCTTTATATCGCCATGATCCTTCTCCTTTCCGGAGCTGTCGGAAACCTGATCGACCGTGCGGTACGGGGGTTCGTGGTGGATTTCTTCTATTTCAGCCTCATCGACTTCCCGATTTTTAACGTGGCGGACTGCTACGTGGTCTGCGCGGCCGGACTTCTGATCCTGCTGATCGGCTTTTTCTACAAGGAGGATGAGCTTTCCTTCCTCTCATCAAAAAAGGAGAATGAGCAGTGAGAGAAGAATGTTTTGTGACCGAGGAGACGGCTGGAGACCGGATCGACAAGTTCCTTGCGGAACAGTATGAAGATCTGTCGCGCTCGTTTTTGCAGAAGCTGTTAAAATCCGGGGAAGTCATGGTAAACGGGCGCCCGGTGAAGGCGAGCTACAAGGCGGCAGAGGGGGATACGATCTCCTTCGAGGTGCCGGAGGCTGTGGAGCCAGAGATCGTTCCGGAGGATATCCCGCTCGATATCTTATATGAGGATCACGATGTGATCCTGGTGAACAAGCCGAAGGGCATGGTGGTCCATCCGGCAGCAGGACATTACACAGGGACTCTGGTGAATGCGCTGATGTACCATTGTAAGGAAGATCTCTCAGGGATCAACGGGGTTCTGCGCCCGGGGATCGTCCACCGGATCGATATGGACACGACCGGCGTCATCATCGCCTGCAAGAATGATCTCGCCCACAATTCCATCGCAGCACAGCTGAAAGAACATTCGATCACCCGCCGCTACCAGGCGATCGTTCACGGCGTTTTAAAGGACGATGAGGGCGTGATCGACGCGCCGATCGGAAGAAGTCCGAAAGACCGGAAGAAGATGGCGATCAATTACAATAACGGAAAATCCGCGGTGACCCATTACCGGGTGATCGCGAGATTCAAGGATTTCACCCATATCGAGTGCCGCCTGGAAACGGGGAGAACGCACCAGATCCGTGTCCACATGGCGAGCATTGGACATCCGCTCTTGGGGGATGCCGTCTATGGCCCGGCAAAATGTCCGTATAAGCTCCAGGGGCAGACACTGCACGCAGGGATTTTAGGGTTCGTTCATCCGCGGATTGGGGAATATATGGAGTTTTCGGCGCCGCTGCCGGAGTATTTTGAGGAGCTTTTAAGAAAATTGCCGGGATAATTTTTCCCGGCTTTTTTTATTCTGCTTTATGCATATACTGATACAAAAATTCAGAAAATTCATGGAATAACTCTTGCATATCGCCTATATTTTTTGTATAATATAGCTATCGGAAAGCTTGATGACAGAAAGGAGCTGTGGCATATGAGTGATAACCTTATTATTACAATCGGAAGAGAATGCGGAAGCGGAGGAAGACATATCGGGCAGGCGTTAGCAGAAAAACTCGGTATAAAATGTTATGACAAAGAGCTCCTGAATCTGGCTGCAAAAGAGAGCGGTCTCTGCAAAGAGCTGTTTGAGACCCATGACGAGAAACCGACGAGCAGTTTCTTATATTCTCTGGTAATGGATACGTATTCCCTTGGATATACGAACTCTGCATATATGGATATGCCGATCAACCATAAGATCTTCCTTGCGCAGTTTGATACGATCAAAAATCTTGCGGATAAAGAATCCTGCGTAATTATCGGACGCTGCGCTGACTACGCGCTGGCGGATTACCCGAATGTGGTATCGGTATTTATCACCGCCGATGAGGATGTGAAGATCAAGACTTTGATGGAGCGCCATAAGATCACGGAATCTCAGGCGAAGGATCTCATGATCAAGACCGATAAAAAGCGTTCCAGTTACTATAACTATTATTCCAGCAAGCGCTGGGGCGATTCCAAGAGCTATGATCTCTGCATGAACAGCAGCAAGATCGGATATGACGGAGTTGTGAAGATGATCCAGGAATTTGCGAAGATCAAGGGCGCTTATAAGAAATAGTGGTTCTGACGGAAGCCATCCGGCGAACGTACAGAAGGATCAGAATGGATAAAAAAGAAGAATAAAGCGTAAAAAACCACCGGTCCGGGCGAGGATGTATCTGCCTGAACCGGTGGTTTTTTGTATAAACTTGTTTTATTTATTCCACCGTCACGGATTTTGCCAGGTTTCTCGGCTGGTCCACATCAAGACCTTTCTGGACGGAAGCGTAGTAGGCGATGAGCTGAAGGACAACGGCGATTGGGAACACGGTGAATTTGTCATCTTCCCTTGGAATGCGGATGATCACGTCTGCAATGCCCTCGTCGACAGCGGTATCTTCCGTGACGAGGAGGATCACATAAGCACCTCGCGCTTTCACCTCGCGGATATTCGAGATTGTCTTTGCGAAAATATGCTTCTGGGTCGCGATCGCGATGACCGGAACATGGTCTGTGATCAGAGCGATGGTTCCGTGCTTCAACTCACCGGCTGCGTAAGCCTCCGCATGAATGTAGGAGATCTCTTTCAGCTTTAACGCGCCCTCCAGGGAGAATGCGTAGTCCATTCCGCGGCCGATAAAGAAGACATCCGGGTAGTTTACGATATGGGTGACGATCTCATTGATCGTATTTTCCTCCCGGATCATGGTCTCCATGGAGGTGGCACAGTTTAAGAGGTCACTCATGAACTGCTCTGCATGTTCTTCCGTGTATACGCCGCGTATAAGCGCCATACGGCAGAAAAGAAGATAGAGGGCGGCAATCTGTACCGTGTAGGCTTTCGTGCTCGCCACGGCGATCTCAGGGCCTCCATGCGTGTAGATCACATAGTCGCTTTCGCGGGCGATCGTGGAACCTTTTACATTTACAACCGAGATCACGGTGGAGCCGCATTCTCTCGCGAGGCGCAGCGCCGCCAGGGTATCGATCGTCTCGCCGGACTGGGAGATCACGATCGTGAGCGTGGAGTCATCGATCAGCGGCTCCTCATAGCGGAACTCGGAGGCGATGGACACTGTGACCGGGATCCTGAGACGTGGCTCGATCAGGGCTCTTGCGACCATCCCGGCGTGCATGGCAGTTCCGCAGGCGATGACGCGGATATTTGTGATCCGTTTTAAGAGCTCATCCGGGATCTTCTCGTCGGTGAGATCCGGGAGACCTTTTGTGAGACGCGGCAGGATCGTTTTCTTTAACACTTCCGGCTGCTCGTGGATCTCCTTCATCATAAAGTGAGGGAACCCGTTTTTCATGGCAGCGTCCGTGTTCCAGGATGCCTCCAGGATCTCAGGCTCAGTCTTTGTGCCGTCAAGCTCGTAGAGATCAGCGTGGTAGGCGGTGAGCTGTACGAGCTTTCCTTCCGGAACAACGAAGTATTTCTTTGAGTACGGGAGAAGTGCGGTCAGGTCGGAGGCGATCATGGCGCCTGAAGCCGTGTAAGCCGCTACGAGCGGACTTACGTTTCTCACCGCATAGATCTCGCCGGGACGGTCTTCAAACATGATACAGAAGGCGTAGGAGCCTTCCAGCTGGTTTAAAAATTTCCGGATCGACGGGATCGGGTCACCGTTGTAGATCTCGTTTAAGGTTGCTGCGGCAACTTCCGTGTCCGTCTGGGAGTGAAGTTTTCCTTCCAGGTGGTATTTTTCCGTCAGGGCGTGATAGTTTTCTATGATGCCGTTATGGATCATCGTCACCTTCCCTGCAACATGCGGATGGGCGTTTTCACTGGTGACGCCGCCGTGCGTTGCCCAGCGGGTATGACCGATCCCGCAGTGAGACACGACCGGATTTTCCTCGCACACCTTGCGGAGAGCGGCAACTTTTCCGACTTTTTTGATAAAATGGATCTTTGAGTTCTCATCAAACAGGGCGATCCCGGCGCTGTCATAACCACGGTATTCGAGCTGGGTAAGGCCGTCTAGCAATATTGTCTGCGCATCTAAAGGACCGCAGTATCCGATAATTCCACACATATATATCATCTCCATTTCCTGATGGTTGAACCGGTATTGGCAGAATCCTGTTACCGTGCACGGATCATGTGTGCCCGTATGCGGTAAATTTATTCAAATGAATTTGCTAGGATTATAATAGTAAATGTCCGGAAAGTCAATCGGTGACTGACTTTAATGTCTTTGAGAAAGGAGTGTGACCGTGACGGATACGCCGGTATATGCAAAAAAATGGCAGGTCGCTGCCCGTTTAACTACGGCCGGATCAACGGCTCACATAGCGGCTGCAGAAACCTGCCCGGACACTGTCCCGTTCTACTACGGAAAAGCAAGAGCTTCATCACATAGCGGCCACAATGTCCTTATATTGTTCAGTATATGGGAAAAGATGAAGAATGTCAACAAGGACCGGATCGTGCCATATATTTGCCGAAAAAAATGCCGGAATTCCGGGGCTGTAAGAACCTGCTGATTTTGGAAAATTAAAAAAATCTTAAACAATTTTCCTTCCTCTATATGTTATACTTACACCGTTATATTTACATAATGCAGGAGATGTACGCTCGAAAATGAAGTTCAAAGACCATTTAGATTTTCATAAATTACCTTTCGATAAAGAAAAGATCCGTGAACAGGTCGAAAAGATCGCGGCGGACTGTATGCGCTGGGTGACGCGCAGACAGAATGCAAGACCGCTTCTGGCGATGGCTTTGTGCACCTGTATCGCGTTTTCCGCGATGGTGCCATATATTCCGGTGGCCGCCCCGGCTGAGATCAGTACAGAGAGGATCACAGAACCGGAGACCTTTGATATCCTCGAGGATCCGACGGAGAGAGAGACTGAGGAGACCACAGCGGAGATCGACCCGGATGCTCCGGCCCCGTATAAATTAAATCTCGCAAATATGTACGCAGAGGGATCGGAGACAAGCTATGCGGAGATCCTGATGAAGGAGCTGATCCAGAAGGATTCCAAATGGTTTGCTGCGATCTACGATATGGCAAATACGGCACCGGTAAAGCTGGCGCCTGCCTTTGGACGCAAGGCATCCTCCGTTCTCGGACAGTACAATCCGACATCAAAGACCCAGAATAAAAATGATCCGTCCACCTGGTATGTGGAACATTTTAAGAATGTAAAGATCACGTTCTACAACGGAGACGGAGAGGTCACATCCGCGGTCTCCAATGCCCAGGACATTCTTTCCATGGCGAGTGTATATGCTTATTACAATGGGATCACGGACCTTGATTCGATCCGTGCCTACGTCAATGATCTCTGGACAAAATCACATTCCTACCAGGCAGTTTTGGGAAACGTCTACTACTGTGATGGCTGTGTGGATCCGAACGCGTCCGCGGAAGAGGGAGATTCTGAGCTGGAAGGAGAGGATACATTCGTATCCGGGCGGAATATCGATACCGAGATCCGGACAGATGTGGGAGATGAGGTCATCGACCAGGCCGGAGACACGGTTTCCGTGAACGGGGAGAGCTACAGCGGCAGCTCTTCGTCCGCCTCCTCCGCGCAGGGGGCGTCGGAAGGCACCACAACGGCAGCTGAGACAACAACGGTACCGCCGTCAGCTGCAAACCACACAGAAGGAGCTGAGACAAAGGAGTCGACCACGAGTGCCCTGGATTCCCTGGCTGAGACAGCGGAGAGCGTGATCCAGGAGACGAAGAAGAAGACGACGATCGTCCGTGTGGAAGATTCCACTACAGCGGCTGAGACGACAAAAGCTCCGGAGACAACACCGCAGACAGCGGCACCTTCGGCGCAGGCGGAGACAGCGCCGCAGACAACAGCACCTTCTTCTGAGGCAGCGGAAGAGACCACGGTAAAGGTCATCCGTGTCAGTGACAACGGAGATTCCGATGCAAGCTCCGATTATATCGTCCATGCGGCCGCGGAAACTGCAGCACCTGCGGAGATAACAGCATCCGCGGAAAGTGAGGAGCCGGAAACCGATCCGGAGCTCATCCCTGTTTCTGATGAACAAGCTGAAACAGTGGAGCAGTACACCGTCCATGCGGCCGCCTCCCATGCGCTGATCTGCCCGGGACATGTCGATCTTAAGATCACGGCGATCATCCGGACCCTCAGCGAGAGCGCAAACCTTTACAGCATCGATGATGCGGGAAATGCGGTGGGAGAGACTGCATCAGTAACCGCAGACGGAACCGGCTGGGAAGGCTGGAACCGCAGAATGACTTCTTTCGTAAGCCATATCAACCGTCAGGACTGGACAGCAACTTACGGATTAAACGTAGTCGTGGAGGGAACGAGAGCGCCGCTTTCCACTGCTGAGATCGACACCTACATGAGCAAACTTCCGAAAGATCTGTCGGAGACGAGAAAGGACATTATCCGGTATGCACTCCAGTCTGTCGGAAAAGTCCCGTATTACTGGGGCGGAAAAGCCAGCGCCCAGAATTACACCGGCAACAATTTCGGTTCTGTCACGATCCCGGATCACAAAGGACGTATCTTAAAGGGGCTCGACTGCTCCGGATGGGTCAACTGGGTATACTGGTCCGTTACGGGAACACACCTGCCGTATGAAGGCACGGAGGGCTTAAAGACGCTTGGCCGTCAGGTAAAACGTCAGGATCTGAAGCCTGGTGATATCGTCGTGATCACCGGATCAACGCCGCACGTGATCATGTTCCTTGGATTCACCTCAAACGGACAGATCCAGTGTATCCACGAGACAGGTTCCGCGAACAATGTAACGATCGGTGTTATGAACGCAAACTGGCCGTATTACAGAAATCTTCTGGACTAAAATATGAGATGATACAGCACCCGCTTTCCGGTATGCATGTGGTCTTGATAAAGACTGCAGGCGGCCGGAAAGCGGGTGTTTGTTATATTTCCAAATATTTTCGAGCCGCATGGACAAAACTTTATAAAAATGATCCGAATGCAGATCCTGCAGAAGCAGACTATAAAGGCTGGATTTCCAGAAACTACCTGCATCATTGTGGCAAAAGTACCTACATTGACATTGACAATTGACAAAAACGTAAAAAGAGAGTAATCTATTCATAGATTCCAAACTATTCGTGAAAGTTCAATGCGTTTCACGAAAGTGAAGTGTAACGGAATGGTAGTTGACAGCCGCGCGACATCAATTTTTCCCACTGGAGCGCGGCGCGATTGGCAACTATTTGTGAAACAGCTTCTTTCACGAATTAGTTGAAAATGGAACCTCATTAGTTAAAGCCTGATGCCAACCAGATTTATCTAATGTAATATCGAATGTAGTAATCATACCTTCATGGAAATACTTTACAGTATGAATACGGCGAACGAATGCCAACCATGTTTCGTAATTATCCATCTGTGCAACCGTGTACTGTTTAGCAAGAGGAATATTTGATATTATGTAAACCTTTGTAAAGCAGGCATACTTGTTTAAATACCGACATGGAAGTTCAAGCGGATAACCGTCCAGATACTTAAGCATATCAGCAAGGAGAAGCGAGGAACGGAACTCATCAAAAAGAATCACATCTTGACCGGAGTAAGCGTCGAATGGGTGAGAATAATCAGTAACCCGGAAGACATTTGAATAGCCATGTCCTTCCATAACACTGCGAGTCTTGCCAGTGCCCGTATCGCCCCAGATATAAGTGACATCGAGATTGCGGAAGGTTTCACGGAATTTTTCCTGCACCACAAGCTGTCTTGTTTTCTGGATCGTGTCAAGAAGAGTCATATATGTTGGGTCTTCATTCACGATATCGTGGTCATTCATTCCGGACTTGATCATATCATACAGGTCATCGAGATCATTTCTTTTTCCTTGACGTTCCACAGGCATCTCTCCAAACTCCTCAAATGTGCCATCGACACAGGTTTCATGTTTACGATCCTTTTCCCACTTACCTGTCTTGGAAACATATTCCATGTTCTGCTGACAGGTTCCCTTACACATCTCAATGTGTGCGGAAGGAAAAAGTTTCTTGATCGTACTAAACCGGATTGCGGATCGTGCGGCAAGAAAGATGTGTGTATGTCTCGTTCCCTCCTCGCCGATCTCGTCAGCCATGCACCAGTAGATAACTGATTTCATGGTTCCGACCGCGATTTTAATAATATCATGTGTTACTTCGTGATAATCCGGATTGTTAATGGTCAACTGCCATTTCCGGGATTGTGAATCTTTTTCCATGTTGTGTCCCCCCTATGTGATTTTCAATGTGCTCTGCGACAGCGACTTTTGCGACAAGTTCGTGTCGCAGTGGCTTGAGCCAGTATAAAATAAGAGTTTGTTGTGGCTTGCGACAGAAGTTGCCGGTAATACTAACGGCAACTTCAAGCAACACACCCGCGGGCGCGAAGGGCACGATCAACCGTGATAGACGGTCTGCCAGCCCCAACGCACCGACCACGCCGCCACGCAAAGCGCCCACCCATCATCGAGGAAGGGCGGGCAGACAACGCCGCCCAGAGGGCGCCCGGCGTTAGGTTTGTGGGAGAGTGCGCTAATTCTTGGCGGGAATCTGCTTTACATCGCAGATAAAACCGCGCTGGTTGAATGCAATATCAACGGTATCGCCCGGAAGGAACTTAAGGGAAATACCGAGATTGTCGGAAACGAAGAAGTTGGAAACTGCTTCACCTTCCACCTGCTGATCTTTGTATGCACAATGCAGAGAAAGACCCTTTACAGGATTTCCAGATTTACGGGATACATAATCGAGATACTGGACACCTAAAACGCGTGCGATCATATGAATACCTCCATTTGTTATTTATTTGTCAAAGTGGCAATTCCCGGAGTTTACATCAACGGAAATGAACTGCATTGAACAGCTTAAGAATAACATTTTCACCGGTTACCAATGAGACCGGAAAGAACAGAGCTTACAAGGGATCCCGCCTATCATCAGCGACCGCCTAAGGGGGACTTCATGAACGCGGTTCCTGTTCTCACTACTACAAATGAATGTTCTCGTTGCTACTGGAAGGGCGTTCATGATATAATGTTGTTGAAAAGAAGTAGTAACATTAGTAACGTCACTAACTCTACTTATATAGTAGCACAGGTGACGTTACTTGTCAAGAACAAAAGGAGACTTTCTATGGCAACAACAAAAAAAAGAATAGCAGCTTACGTCACTGATGAAACGGTAAAAAAATACAAGATAGTAGCTGCAACAAGAAACAAGTCTATGTCTGAATATACAGAACAACTCATAATGAAAGCAATAGAAGGCTATGAAGTAGAACATGGTGAAATAAAAGTACAAGAGTAGAAAACAATTCTGACAATTAAGCTCCGGCCAACGCGGATCCGTGCGAGCTGCGAAGATATTGTCAGATAATTTCACCCGCAGAACAGACCCCGCGCACGCCACTGGCTTTTGCGCGGGGTCTCTGTCTATCTACTTGATCCCAAGAAACGGGATCTTCCGTAAGATGAACATTGTAAGCTTGTATACCTCATCAAAGTTGATCACGATCAGCAATACCGGAAGTAAGAGTTTAAGCATATGGATATCGAGAAAGATGGAGAGTAAGCCCATTCCACCCTCCAGATAACCGAACAACTCATCTATAACCGTTGTGATCTCATCCGGGAAAGCGGGTAAGCTGATCCAGCCAAACACAGCCTTGATCATAGCGATCAGCGCATTCATGACAGTTTCAACAATCAATTCTGCATCACCTCCTCGAACTTCCGATGGATCAGGGACACAAGTGCACCGATCATCATGACATCGGTAAGGAAATACAAGTATTTCTGCACCTGCTTGAATGCCGCAATATCCAGAATGTCAAACTTGACCGTCTGGGCGGCAAGAAGAACATGACCGTCCCACGAAAGTTCCGGGAACGGGATCCCGTCAAACGTATCACTTGCACCATAGATCAGATTGATGAACCGGACAAGTAAGTCAACCGGAGTATAGAGAAAGCCGAAACGATCCTTAAAGAACTCGTTAAGGTCGGAGAATTTCGTGTTGAAATACTCATCCGAAGGGATAAAGAGAGACTTAAGCCCCTCAATGATGAAGTTTCCGTGCTTCTGGATCGCTTGATCTGTCTTTTCCTGGTTACTGTTTGCGTTGCTGATAAGGTCATTGGTCTGCTCCGTAGTGGAGTTGCTGATCTGATCCGCGATCTTTTGTAAGTCCGAACCCATGGAGATATTCTGAATGGACAACAGAATCTCCTGTAATTTGTTATAAGTCGGCACATGACAATAATTGTAGATCTGATCCCACAAGGCTGCCAACTGATTACTAATGTGCTGCATCAGCTGTTGAATAGACTCATAGACCTTATTAACAGATGATGAAATTTGAGTTGTAGTAGATGCTATGCCGGATTGAATATCCGTACCGGACGGAGCTTGACCGGGAGATGTAGTAGAACCAGAAGAGCTATACTGCGATGGATCAAAATTAGCTTTGAATCTACCGCCAATCACACCATTAGCAGACACAGAATTGAATCGATACTGGACAGCAAACGTACTAACAGAAGATTGCAAGCTGATATTCGAGTAAGCAAAGGCGTCACCACCCGACACAGTATTGCCTTGAAAAGAAAAATTACGTAAGACGTAAGGTTGAGCCTTTGACGCGAAAACAAACCATCCAGTAGCCGGAGCCTTACCACTATAAACCAATGTCGTATCAGATGCAAAGTCGAGGTTAAATCTATAGTTACCCATTACAGGCAAAGACTGAGGATGCATATAAAGATCCATATGATCAACAGTCTTGCCAGCCGGAACGCGAAAACTAAATGTACCACCAACAGAAATACCAACTGAACCAACTTCCTTACCATCGCCAAAAAATCTAATAATCGATCCTGACCAATCGACATAGTTATCGATATTAGCAACCGAAGACACAACCGAAACATTATCATTATCATCCCACGACTTATTCAGGATCGCATTAGACGCAGAAAGCGCAAGATCCTTATAGGTGTCAATCTGCTTTGCAAAACCATCTGGCGTGTAAAGTTCCGCAGCCATTACAGGAGCAGAAGAGCAGGAGACGCAGAGAAGAGCAAGCGCACCTGCGACCACACGCTTAAATGCGGAACCGATCCGGCGAGAAGAACGAACGCGCAACCGTGAAAAGCAGGAAGAGAACCGAGCAGAAGAGAAGAGTTTTAAACTCATATCCTTTCACCCCCTCGTAAAGCGCCGGAAACAGGTCACCAACGTCACTATATACCGGATACCCATTCGAAGAGAGTGAAAACGCCCCCTCAGTCCCTTGTGTGACCTGTGTACGGCTATTATAGTTACCAACGTAATAATTAACATATTTCGCAGAATCGGCAGAGAAACGCCCATTCTGGAACGTCATACCATCACTGTATACCAACCTATAATTATACTGATCGGGACGGAAGAGGACATAATGGGAAGACGGCGGGAGCTTCTCAATGACACCGGAAAAGTACGTTGTATATGTCGTACTGATCGTACCATCATACGGTGTATTGTATGATGATAAGAGCATGATTGCATCCGATGCCGTCATTACATCATCAACCGGAACCTCAGGAACCTCATAACCCTCCTCATCCAGAACCCAAATTTCCGCGAAAGCCGGTACAGGGTGTAGAGAATACAGAACCAGACAAAATAATAAGCTAAGCGCATACTTAAGCCCCTTTCTCACAGAATAATCTCCCCCTTAAACGCCATACCAAGGAACAAAGTAACCAGACGTTGACCGAGGGCGAAAACAACCGCATAAGGTGCGGCATCAGCTACTAACATACCAAATAATTCAATCGCGTTTTGCATTGATCGGCCTTCCTTTCCATTCATTCTTATAACGCCGCATTTTGGCGTATGTATCGTAAGAGTCATACAGATCAGGAGAGTGGAACCAGTAAAATCTTTTCACAGTATCCGTAACAAGATGACCGTCTTTTTCAACCGATTTTGCCCCATCGATGAGGGTATTAAGCTGGAACACACGTCCAATACAGTTACAGAGCACCGCGTTCTTGATCTGTTCCCGGAAGGGCTTTGCAAGTCTGCCATAAACCTGCGTTGTCCCAACAATATGTTTTCTCTGTTTTCTCTGTTGAGAAACTTCCACCATAACCTCAATATCAATATTTTTAGACTCAAGGGAATTAAATTCAAGGTGAATCTCATCGATCAGATAGATAACCCCGGCGTATCCATTTTCAAGATTCTTAAGACAGTCAAGACCATCATATTCGACCACCTTTGTATCTGGCGGGAGACCATGGATCTCCACATTAGTACAAAGGATCGCCTTAGGATATTCCTTGCAGAGCTTCTTTACATACTGAACAGCGGATAGCGTTTTGCCAGAACCTTGCGCACCGCAAAAGATCAGCAGTCCCTCCGGTCGAAAATAATCCGGGTGAAGAGAGTAGAACGCCTGATTATGCTGAATCACCTTTACAATGTTATATGGATTCATGGATCCATCTAAAAGCTTTGTCTCCATTGATACCTCCATAACAGAAAAGCCCCCCGCAAATGCAGGAGGCTAATTGACAGGAACTAAACAGACAGAAACTAAACAGACAGCTTGCCACGTCTGAAAGCACCCATGACAGTACGAACAAGTTTTCGAACGCCCCACCACATGAACACAAGACCGATACCAGCCGTGATGAACGTAGCAAGTGCCGCAACGATCGTAGACACGGAAATCTGTGCTGTTAAGGAAGTAAGAATTGCAGACCAGTCAGACGCAGATACCGCAGTTCCCGCAGTAGGACCCTCGGCAAACGCCGGAAAAGCAGACAATGCGGTTCCGGCAAGCGTAGCCGGTACAAGATACTGTTTTAACTTGTTATTCATACAGAAACCACCTTTCATTTGATTTATCGTAACCCCAAAAGGAGATACAATCTTGACACATAGAACGAGAAGGAGTAGAATGGTCTTGTTTCCAACTATTCGTGAAAGAACAGTTTATCGAATAGTTATGGTGAAATTCCGGTGATTTACCATGTTTTCCATGAAATGAGGTTTTCTAATGAAATTACAAAGACTTTTAAGCCTGGTTCGTCAGGCTGTTGATGATTATGCTCTCATCGATGATCAGGACCATATTGCTGTCGGTGTCTCCGGCGGTAAGGACAGTCTGGCTCTTCTCTATGCGCTCCATGAACTGCAGCGCTTTTACCCGAAACATTTTACGCTTCATGCATTCACAGTCGATCTCGGATTCGGAATTCAGGATTTCAGCGGCATAAAGGCCTTTTGCGAAGGCTTTCAGGTACCGCTCACGATAATCCCCACCGAGATCGGGAAAATCGTTTTTGAGACCCGTAAAGAGTCCAATCCATGCTCTCTGTGTGCGAAAATGCGCAAAGGAGCCCTAAACCTTGAGGCAAAGGCCGCCGGATGCAATAAGATCGCTTACGCGCATCATAAGGATGATATTATTGAGACGATGCTGTTGTCTTTAATGTTCGAAGGACGTTTTTATACATTCCCGCCAAAGACATTTTTGGACCGCACAGAGCTCACAGTGATCCGCCCTCTCATGTATGTCTCTGAAGCGGATGTGATCGGATTTAAGAATAAGTATAATCTTCCTGTGTGCAAAAATCCATGCCCCGCGGATGGACATACAAAACGCGAATATGTTAAAAATTTAACCAAGCAGTTAAATAGAGAAAATCCGGGAATTAAGGAACGGCTGTTTCATGCGGTGACATCTGGAAATATTGAAGGCTGGAATTCTGGGAATATCGGAATGGCTGGAACATCTGAGGAGGTGGCTGATAAAACCTGTCGATCAGAGACATCTGTGAAAATGCAGAGAGATCAGACCGGTGCGGAAGAACAACTTTCCGAATCACATAATTGCCATGAAAATGACCGTGAAAGCAAGAATAAAAAGGAGGAATTCTGATGGCTACACTCTCCTACCATGAACAGAAGGATATTGAAAATATCAAGAAACTTCGGGAACTGCAGAAGGAACTCCCTTCTTTCTGTTCCGATTTTTTCCGCGGAATCGAGACAAGCACGTCCACAAGAACAAGGATTGCCTACGCATATGATCTGAAAATATTTTTTCAGTTCTTAAAGACCGCCAATCCCGGCACCTTTGACAATCCGTCCCATACTCTCACACCGTCCGATCTTGAAAAGCTGACGGTGACAGATCTGGAGGAATATATTGATTATCTGAAATGTCATCCGAGTGATACGAATGAAGATGTTATAAATACAGAACGTGGACTCATGCGGAAGGTCTCTTCTCTCCGTAGCTTTTACAGCTATTTCTTCCGGAATGAGCGGATCGAGAAGAACCCAGCCGCCCTCGTGCGCATGCCGAAGCTCCACGAAAAGGAAATTATCCGTCTGGAGATCGATGAGGTGGCAAAGCTCCTCGATGAAGTTGAGGAAGGTGATAAACTGACCGAGAAACAGAAACTTTACCATGAGCGAACAAAAGTTCGAGACCTTGCAATGATGTCACTCCTCCTCGGAACCGGTATCCGTGTTTCTGAATGCGTTGGATTAAATATCAATGATATCGACCTTGATACCTGCGGTGCCAGAGTTTACCGGAAAGGCGGAAAGGAATCCGTGATCTACTTCAGCGATGAAGTCCGTGATGTGCTGGAAAACTACCTTGATGAGCGGGAAATGATCGATGCCGTTCCAGGAAATGAGGATGCCCTCTTCCTCTCCATGCAGCGAAAACGGATCAATGTGCGCAGCGTGGAAAATCTCGTAAAAAAATACGCGAAACTTGTCACACCGCTGAAAAAGATCACTCCACACAAGCTCCGCAGCACCTACGGTACAAGCCTTTACCGGGAAACCGGCGATATCTACCTCGTCGCCTCCGTCTTAGGCCATAATGATGTCAATACGACCAGAAAACATTATGCGGCTCAGGAGGAAGAACGCAGACGGTCGGCGCGGAATGTTGTAAGACTGCGTGAAAGCTAAAAAAATTTTTCGATGAAAAAGACTAATTTCTTTCACACTATCACCTCCAGAATCACACGCGCTCAAATGACAGATAT
>ERZ772969.377-NODE-377-length-42784-cov-7.731353_pt1 | contig 42784 bp, 44 predicted proteins | sample MGYA00511676_ERZ772969 | MGnify/ENA primary metagenome ERZ772969 (study PRJEB29015, sample SAMEA2737651) | human gut metagenome | biome: human gut; feature: human-associated habitat; material: faeces | place: China | collected 2012 ... | reverse complement strand
TGCCGATTTGGAATGCGAAGCATCGGCAAAATCCTGTTACAGTGCGCGGGCACTGAAGTGCCCGCGTACTGTAACGTGAATATAAAGGGTGAAAAGAATGAGCTTGGGCTATAAAAACAACATCAATGCGGCGGTGACCGCCGTTTCCAATACTTTTATCGACGAATATATGGGGACAGCCAGCGGAGAATATGTAAAAGTGTATCTGTATCTTCTGCGCCATGAAGGTGAGAACATAGAGATCCCGGATATCGCGGATGCGCTGAACCACACAGAGGCGGATGTCCGCCGCGCTCTGGCATACTGGGAGCGGACCGGTGTCCTTGCACCGGAAAGAGAATCCGTGGAAGAGCAGGAGACTGCGGTGACGCGGGAGATGGCGGAAGAGACAGAAAATTCAGGCGCGAGGTTCGCAGAAAACCGTCAGAATGCGGGATCTGCGCCCGGACGGGGAGAAATGAACGGACAGAAATCAGGGGCGGAGGTTCCGATGGACGAAGGGGCATCCCAGGATGTGCCGTCCATGGAAAAACCTGCGATCCCGGATGCAGGAAACAGTTACGACCGTATGAAACGCCTTTCCTCCGATGAGGAATTCTCCGCGCTTCTCTACGCGGTTCAGCAGTATCTCGGAAAGACATTCAGCGCGATCGAATGTGAGAAATTTGCCTACTTTTACGATGTACTGCACATGTCATGCGAGCTTCTCGAATATCTCGCGGAATACTGTGCTGAAGGCGGCCACACGAGCATTCGCTACATAGAGAAAGTAGCTTTAAAATGGTATGAGGAAGGAATTCATACTAAGGATGAGGCGCGAGAATACTCTATAAGATACTCAAAAGATATGTCTGCGGTTAAGAAAGCATTCGGCATCATGGGAAGGATTCCCGGAACTGCGGAGCAGGAATTTATGCGCCGCTGGTTTAAGGAATTTGGCTTCGATTCCGCGATCGTCACGGAGGCATGCAACAGGACGCTCACGGCCACAGGATCGGCGAGTTTCCCGTATGCGGATAAAATCCTCACGGGCTGGAAAGAAAACGGCGTGAGGACCTTACAGGACGTCGCAGCCCTGGATAAACGCCGTCAGGAAAAGCAGGCGAAGAAATCCACGGCAGCACCGAAGCAGAACCGGAACACGTCCTCAAACCGCTTCAATAATTTTGAGCAGCGGTCCTATAATTATGATGATTATGTCTGGGCGGATATAAAAAGCAGAAAGTAACTTTCCGGCAGATGAGCGCACTTGCTGCGCGGCACATGGAAAAGACAGGCAGGAAGGAAAAATCCCGGGGACGGGATCGACCCGGAAAAGAAGGAGGAAGTGCGGATGGCACTCAGTAATTCCCAGTATGATGCGATCATGCGGGTCTACAACCAGAGACAGTTTCAGGATAAGCGGGACCAGGATCAGCGGGTTGCTGAAGTTTTTGAAAAGATTCCGCAGGTAGAGGCGCTGTCCGACGAGCTTGCGGCGACGATGGCCCAGGCGGCGAGAAAGCTCCTTGCCGGTGACCGGGCGGCAGCGGACCAGCTGAAAAAGGACGCGGAATTCTTAAAGGAGCAGAAAGCGCTCTATTTAAAACAGAACGGATATCCGGCAGATTATCTGGAACTCCAGTATGTCTGCCCGGATTGTAAGGATACGGGCTATGCAGATGGAAAGAAATGCCACTGTTTCCGGCATATGGAAATTGAGATCCTTTACGATCAGTCCAATATCCGCGAAGTCCTGGAGCGCGAGAATTTTGATACCCTGTCCATGGAATACTATGACAGGACCCATGTGGATGAGAAGACGGGAATGACCGTCTACGACTATATGTCCATGATGATCAGGGAATGCAAAGAGTATGTGGAAAACTTCAAAAATGAAAAGGAAAGTATCCTGTTTACCGGAAATACCGGCTGTGGTAAGACGTTTTTGAGCAACTGCATCGCGAGAGAACTGATCCGCAGGTACTATTCCGTTGTCTATCTGACAGCGACGGATATGTTCGATATTCTGGCGGGCAGCCGGTTTAATGGAAATGATGACGATGAGGCGAAGGACCGGGCCGCTTATATCCTGGACTGTGACCTTCTGATCATCGATGATCTGGGAACGGAGCTGATCAATACCTTTACGGCGTCGCAGATGTTCTACTGTGTGAATGAGCGCCTGAACCGGAACAAGGGAACGATCATCTCCACAAACCTGACACTGGGGGAACTCCAGGATGCATTCACGGAGCGCGTGACTTCGAGGATCATGAGCAAGTATAAGATCATACCGCTGATCGGTGACGATCTCCGCCTGGTGAGAAGAGGATTTGTGCGGAGAGGCTGATAAAGCTTCAGGAAAAGCGGAGCTGGCGCTGTGAGAAAACAGCATTGTGAGGTGCCGGATCCAGATGCCGGATAAAATTAATCGGAAAATGGGAAATCCTGTCAGAACGGGTCGGAAATCCGGTTGACGGTATGGATGGTTGGTGCTATAAATGAGATGTATCGCGAATGCCCGGTTGGATTCTGCAGAGAAAGCGGGCGGAAGTGATCCAGATGCCGCAAAAATGAAGGGGAAATCCGGAAACGCAGGATCCGGATGCGGCGGAAAATATCAAAAAATGAAAATTATCAGGGAGGAACAGGAATGCTGTACGAAGAAAAGCAGATTGAGACAATACCGGTTGGACCTTTAGGTCTGATTCCGCTGAAAAGCTGTGAGGATCTGGGTAAAAAGGTAGATGCCTGGCTGGTCGAGTGGAGAAAAGAAAGAGAGAGCGAGCATAAGACCACGATCGCTTTTGCTGGATACCAGAAAGATTCCTATATTATCGGCGCAAAGACTCCGCGTTTCGGCTCTGGTGAGGCAAAGGGAGAGCTGACAGAGTCTGTCCGCGGTGATGACCTCTATATTATGGTAGATGTCTGCAATTATAATATGACATACACGATGAACGGCTTAAAGAACCACATGTCTCCGGATGACCACTATCAGGATTTAAAGCGTGTGATCGCAGCCGTAGGCGGAAAGGGCAGAAGGATCAATGTGATCATGCCGTTCCTCTATGAGAGCCGCCAGCACAAGAGAACCGGCCGTGAGTCTTTAGACTGCGCAATGGCACTCCGCGAGCTCGTTGACATGGGTGTTGAGAATATCATCACCTTTGATGCCCATGATCCGCGTGTCCAGAACGCGATCCCGTTAAAAGGATTCGAGACCGTACAGCCGACATACCAGTTTATCAAGCACCTGTTAAAGAATGAGAAGGATCTTCAGATCGACAGTGACCACATGATGGTCATCAGCCCGGATGAAGGCGGTATGGGACGTGCAGTCTTCTTCGCAAACGTTCTCGGACTGGATCTCGGTATGTTCTACAAGAGACGTGACTACACAAAGATCATCAACGGCCGTAACCCGATCGTTGCCCATGAGTTCCTCGGCGCAAGCGTGGAGGGCAAGGACGTGATCATCGTTGACGATATGATCTCCTCCGGCGAGAGCATGCTCGACACCGCAAAAGAGTTAAAGAGAATGAAGGCAAGAAAGGTCTTCATCTGCACGACATTCGGTCTCTTTACAGGCGGATTAAAGAAATTTGATGAGTACTACGAGAATGGCATCATCGACCGCGTCCTGACGACGAACCTTGTTTACCAGACACCGGAGCTGCTCTCAAAACCGTACTACATCAATGTTGACATGAGTAAGTACATTGCTCTTATCATCGACAACTTGAACCACGACGCATCCTTGAGCGATCTCTTAAACCCGACAGGAAGAATCAACCGCCTGTTGGCGAAGTACCGCGCCGGGGAGAGATAAGAATATTGGCAGTGAACGAACCGCAGTGAATTAGAAATTATGTGACCATATAAGAATGCCTGTCCTTTACCGGAAATTTTTCGGCGAAGGACAGGCACTTCTTTATTTCTGGAACTCTTGCGAAAGATTCAGCTTTCATCATAGTGAGATTGCGATGAGATATGGTACTCTTTGATCCTATATTGCAGGCAGCGCCTTGAGATGCCAGGATATTCGGCTGTTTTGGCCCGATAACCGGAACAGTATTGGAAATAGGAGATACTGAAAATCCCTTGGAAAATGAAGTGGGAAAAAACATTAGACTAATTCACGAATCACCCGGGCTACGAGAGTACGGGAAAGAAGGACTGGCTTCTGGGTCAGAGCCTGGATACGCTCCTTCATTTCGATGGTGTATCCGATGCAGTCTAAAAGGATCAGATCCGTATCAGCGGGGATCTCCTTTGCAGCTGCAAAAACAGCGAGAGGATCACCGTATGGGGATACAGAGGTCACGTGGAGAGAGTCACAGCAGTCTTTCCACTTTCCGGGCATCTGTTCCTCCTGCGCCTTTGTAGGAATGATGACCGACAGATTTTTTACGCTGATGGCCGGGATCAGTCCCTTTAAGATATGGTCAGGGAAGATAAGAGGGACATTGGAGTGAAATTCAGCCGGAAATTCTCCGGTGCAGAGGAAAAGGATAAGAGAAACGCCCTGCTGTTCGAGATCGTCAATGCAAAGCTGCAGGCGGGGAAGAATGTAGGATTCTCCGAATGTTGCTGAGGTTCCGTCCGTGAGTCTGGACACAAGGACGTTTTCACCGGGACGCGGAACAAACTTTGCGATCTCTCCCTTTGAAAGTCCGTCCAGTGCTCCGGCCTGAATGATCTCAACCGAGTCTCCGAGGATGGGCTGGATCTCAGGAATCAGGTCAACTCTGGGAGACTGGCCGACAGTAATCGCGCCGATTTTTTTCATAGTGATACCCCTTTCAGAATCATTGGTTTGAGGGCTGCCTGTGGCAGTCCACAGGTACATGATACCTTTGCTCAGATATCATCAATATATCACATTTGCAGCCTCAAAACCAGATAAACATTGGGCTTTCCATCTATCAATCCGCACCTTTCGTATATTTCTGTCTCTTCCGAACGAACGTTGAGGGTGTTATTCCGAGGCTCTCTGCGGCCTCACGGACGTTTCCGTACTTTTCGTAGGCATGGTTGATATATTCCAGTTCCAGCTCTTCCATAGCAGTCTTTAAGTCCTTCACGGGATCCAGGACTCTCGACTTTGTCTCCGGGCGTTCCTTTACCGGAAATAAGTGGAGTGCATCCGGACCGATCTCATCCTCATTGCTGATAATGACGGCACGCTCGATGATGTTTCTGAGTTCACGGATATTTCCCGGCCAGTTGTAATCCTGCATCATTTTTGCGGAGAGAGGAGAGAGATATTTTTTGAAATCATACTTCCGGTTCAGAGCCTGCAGGAACGACTGGGCCAGAGGCAGGATGTCGAACGTAAAGAATCCGCAGGTACAGTATCTGTTAAAACGCATGGAGCTCGTGGGAAGTGATGAATTTACCCCGTCCAGAGGCGGAAGAGCAACGATCTACTTTAAAGACGGAACGCATGCAACCAACACGACCTATCTTCTTGGTCATGAGATCGATATCGATGAGGCATTCGGGGACGTAACAGGAAAATATAAGGAGATCATGATCCCGAGAGTCGGAGAGGAACATGCAGATGCGATCTATGCAAGTCTGATGGAACTGGATATGGTTCCGGATGTCAGAAAGATGACTGGAAAATTCTAAGAGACGGAAAGAAGGTTACATTTATGGAACTGGAAGAAAAGAAGAAGATCATAGAGGAAATTCTGAAATACCCGACCGGAAATATTTCTGACGCGATGGATAATCTGGGAATCCGGAGGGGTGCAGTGATCGGACTTCATGCGATCGATCCGAAACAGGAGAAAGCAGCAGGTTTTGCGCTTACGATCCGCCAGGCACGCCGCAGTACGGCGTATGACGGAAAAAATCAGGCACGTCAGGGCGGAATTATCGATACAGAGACAAAGCCGTATGATATGCTCGTGATCGATATGGCAGGAATTCAGAATGTCAGCACAGGCGGTGCGCTCCTTGCTCTGCGGGCAAAAACGCGCGGAGTTTCCGGAGAACTGACGAACGGCTGCCTGAGAGATGCGGACGAGATCGCAGAACTTGGATTTCCGGCATACTGCGCGGGAACATGCCCGGTAAAGAGTGCGCGGGATATCGAGACAGTCGGCGTTAATGTTCCGGTCATGATCGGAGGCGTCCAGATCCTTCCGGAAGATTTGATCCTTATGGACAGCACAGGCGCTGTCGTGGTTCCCGGCGGCCGGATCCAGGAAGTCCTCGCAGAGGCAGCAAAGATCAATGCCCGTGAAGCCAAAATGGAAGATCTGATCCGGCAGGGAATGTCGATCGTAGAGGCGCGGAAAGTAAAATAAAAGAAAAAAGAATAAGAAATAAGAAAGAGCGGCAGGACCAGGTGTGGTGGGACTGCCGCTTGTTTTGATAGAATAGAAACCCAACCGGATTGATATGACTCTCAAAACATGGTATAATAATGTGCAGCTTGCAGAGAGGAGACCAAGATGAAAAAAACATATTTGTACATGAGCATATTGGGAATGAGCGTTGCTCTGGCGGCTGGCTGTCAGAAGGCAGATACGGCAGAGACCACGGTAACTGTGGAAACAACAGCAGAACAGAGTACGGAGACAGAAAGTACGTCTCCTGCTGAGAGTGAGACATCGGATGACGCGGAGATACTGAAGAATTATCATCTCCTTCAGGGTGTCATCGTAAAGACGGATTCTGAAAAGGGCACTTTCACCGTAAAGACTGATGACGGTGCGGAATATACGCTCGCAACGGAAAATATCCATGATGTGGAGACGGAGATCGCGGATGACAGTGTTGTAGCGATCGGATATATCGGAGAGGAACTTCATGACAGCGATCAGCTGAAAGATGTTGAGCTGGTGATCGCGGCTCCGGGCGATGATGACTGGACGATCGCATATGCGGAAGGAACAACGACCGCCAACGCGATGAGCACATTTACCATGGTGACAGCGGATGGAACCGAGATGGGATTTATGAAAGATGGCTGCCCGATGGATGAAGATGCTTTAGGCGGAGACAGCGGTGCGAAGGTTGGAGTTGTCTATATGGATTCCGAAGATGTGAGCTTTCCGCTGGAGATCAAGAAATTAGAGGAATAAGGCTGAGGCGATCAGCGACAGGTAAAGTAGGATCGATAAAATCCGGAAATAAAAAAGGCGGATATTTGCTGCTTTTCATGGCGGGAGTCTTCAGATTCCCAAAGTCTGAATGATACTGTCATGGCAGCGAATCATGCCGATGATATAACAGGAAAGGAATGAGGTCTTAAGATGGCAGATTTATTTCACCGTGTAAGTATTCGAAAATTCAAAGACGAAGCAGTTTCCAGTGAGGATATCGGATATATCCTGGAAGCGGCGATGGCAGCCCCGTCGGCAAAGAACCAGCAGCCGTGGGAGTTCTATGTGATCCAGAACCGTGAGGTATTAAAGAAGCTTGGAGAATCCAGCCCGTTCTCGGGTCCGGCAGGAAACGCACCGGTTGCGATCGTGAGTGCATATCGCGAGGACTGCGAATTGCCGGAGTTTGCACACATCGACATGAGCATTGCGATGGAGAACCTGTGGCTTGCGGCTGATGAGATCGGACTCGGCGGCGTATGGCTCGGTGTTGCACCGCGTGAGGACCGCATGAAAGAGGTCGAAGAGATCGTCGGGATCCCGGAAGGACAGCGCGCATTCGGAATCTTCGCAATGGGCTATCCGGCTGAGGAACGCACCCAGCAGGATCGGTTTGATCAGAGCAGGATCCATTATGTGAGATAATTAAGAAGAAACGAAAAGGGGACAGCCTGAAGAGGATATTGCCTTAGAAGTCAGATTTTAAAACCTGACGCATGAAGCACAGTATACTCTTTGGACTGTCCCTTTTTTATATACGGGCTAATCTGAAAACCGGAGTAACAACGTTTTGGAAATCAGACCATCGTCGGGCAGACGGGAATGGAATCGAGTTCTTCCTGTTCAGACAGTTTGAGATTTCTGATATCGATATCGGTCTGGATATCCAGAAAATATTTGTCAGACACACCGAAATACTTGGCGAGGCGGAGAGAAGTATCTGCGGTGATCTTACGGCGGTCATGCAGAATGTCCTGGATCCTGGAGACAGGGACATGGATATCCTGCGCGAGGCGGTAGGCGGAAATGCCGTAGGGTTTCATAAACTCTTCGATTAAAATTTCGCTGATGGTTGGAGTTGTGATATAGTTTGGCATAAAAAGATCTCCTTTCATTTTAAACTATGTGATGATCATGAATGGTAATTAACTATTTCGAGGTCAAAAAAATCATTTCCTATAATTCTAAAACAGATGCGGTATTGTGCATTAATTTGAATGCTGTATTGCCCTTCGCGATTTCCATGAAGCAATTCCAGATGATTGGCAGGAGGAATTCTTAAATCTTCTAGGGAAGTAGCATTGTCGATCATGATTAGTTTTCTCAGAGCAATTCTCTGAATGGACTGTGGTAGTTTCTTTGAAAATTCCTGATTATAGATTTTTTCAGTTTCTTTATCTGCGAAGTTTTTTATCATATTTATGTACCTCAATTATACCTGTTTTGCATGTACATGTCAAACAGAAAACAAATGTTATAAAGTGACTTTGATAAATAAAGTGAAATAGATAATACGGATGTCATGTTTAGAAGTAATGATTGTATAAAAAAGAAATTAAAAGGAATGTAGAAAATTTATGCGATACAAGATTATAGGACCAGAGGATTCAGAAGATGGTGAGCAATAGTGTAAGCTACCCTGATAAGAATTGCAATAGAAAACGAAAATGTTTAAGAAACATTTTATATGTGTTATATGTAAAACTGAAATGCAGGAGACTCCTGCATTTCAGCCTTGCACATTTTACAGATTCTTCTCGAAAAACTCCTCCGCATTCCGGAACAGGATCCCTTCAGCCAGTTCTGTTGACATCCCCTGATCAAGGAAATATTCGTACAGTGCAGCTGCTTTTTCAGGACTGTCCAGGTATGTAGGGAGAGTCGCGCCATCGAAATCGGAGCCGAGGGCGAGATTTTTGTATGCACCGAGCTTGAAAAAGTGCTCGATGTGGCGATAGAGGTCCTCCGGGGAATCGCCGGTGCCGCCGTCGGTGATGAAGCTTTTACAGTAATTGAGACCGATCAGGCAGCCGCGGCGGACCATTTCGCGGATCATGTCGTCCGTGAGATTTCTCTTGTGGGAGCAGACAGCTCTGGCGTTGGAGTGGGTCGCGACGAACGGACGGCGGGCGGTCTCAAAGAGATCGGCATATCCGGCATCATTTAAGTGGGAGACATCGACGAGAATTCCGCAGTCTTCCATCTCATGGACAGCCTGTCTGCCAAAATCTGTCATGCCGTGTGTGGTCGTATGACCGGAACCGAGTTCGTTTTCGCCGTTCCAGGTGAGCGTCATGCAGCGGACGCCATCATCCGCAAGCTTTTTTACGCGGGTGATGTCACCGGCAAGCGCGGAGCCGTTTTCGATGGTCAAAAAGGCTGCGGTTTTGCCGGAATTCCACGCAGCCTTCATATCGGAAGCGGTGTGGCAGGGAGTGACGCGGTCACAGAATTTCTTCATCTGCCGATTGAAGTTATCCCGGTTCGTCTCATAGTAATCGATCGCGGCCTGCCCGCGGTATTCGTCAGGAATGAATACCGCGTAGAACTGTGCCCAGTGGACATCGGCCGGGATCGCGGATAAAGAGAGAACACGCCCCGGGTCATCCAGAGTGTCCGGGTCGGAGTTCTTGTGGATGCAGTCGGTGAGAGTGTCACAGTGCAGGTCGATCAGTGCGTAAGAATTCATGGAAGATTCCTCCTGAAAATGGATTATTTTAAGCTAAAGTCGGTAATTTTGCGGAGCCTAACATAGCAGCGCTGGATGATCGTGGCTTGTAGTTGATGATTTTGTAAAATTGCTTCAGTCAGGTGCTGTTGCATTGATATTTTGGCAATGGCCGCCTAAAATCACGCTGAGAGCTGAGAGCTGAGAGCTGAGAGCTGAGAGCTGAGAGCTGAGAGCTGAGAGCTCTAATTCTGTCTTCGAATTTCGCCCTTTAAAATGATCGGGTAGCGGATCAGTTTCCCGGAATCAAGATTTTCCTTGTTCATATCCACCGCCGTGATCTGATGATTTTCATAAGTTGTATAGTAATAAGTTCCGGTCTCCGCGCTGCAGCAGGAGGTGTAGATCGTGATCTCATACTTTCCTTCCGCGACCTCACAGCATCCGCGCTGCTGGTCCACAGCCCCTAAAATATGGAAAAACTGGCTGACGCTTTCTTCCTCGCTGTCACCGGAGACAGAGTGTGCACGGGTAAACGCCACACGCGCAAAGCGGGACTGGGAAGAGAGATCCCCCGGAAGACCGAGAGCGCCCATGCCGCGGCTGTAGGTGGAAAGCGGTGCATCCGGCGCGAAGTGGTTCTCCGGCTGGCGCGGGGAGAGACTGAGGTAATTATTTAAATGGAACATCTGCATATCAAACGGCGGATTGTTTGTCAGAACTCCGACCGGATCGTCATGAACATGGAGTCCGTCTTTCATGGACTCGACAACGATCGCCTCGTCTTTGTCTGCGATGATCCAGTGAAGGCTGGCCGCCGGCAGCTGGGGATTAAACGGGGTCCCGACAAGGTTCATAACGGCGAGTTTTTCTTTCGCCTCGCTGACGGTCGCGCACTGGCTTAAGATCCACGGAATAAATTCGAACTGGGCGACATTTTCAACCCCGTCTTTCATATCCGCATATGCCGCATTGCCGACAAAGTTGAGTCCGGCCATGCCGAGCCCTTTTTCGTTCATGGCATCGTAATATAACGGATAATCCCCGGCGATATGTGCCATGCCGATGATCGCATAGTGGGAGTCGTGCGTGCCCATATGGCGGAACGGGATCGGGTAATTGCGCGGGGTGATCGTGATCTCTTCTCCATAGGAAAATTCATAGTCTAAGGTTCGTCCGAAGTAAAATCCTTTTGTTTTGTAAGTTGCTGCTGTACACATAAGAGAAAACCTCCATTCCTGTTGTGAACAAAGAACTGTCGTAACTGTGAGGGTACTGAGCAGTTACGAACTGCCAATAGAAGACTGCGCAGATGCCCGGACAGATACCGAACTGTCTGCCAAAAGTGCAGAATGGACTGCATGTCTTCTGAAATGAGTTTCGAATCAGTAAGAAATCGTCTGCAGCTGCTGATCCGCCTGGACTCGAATGCGAAATGACGGCAAAAGCGGCTGCACGTGTGGACAAAGAATGCCCGTACTGTAACAGTATACCGCATTTCCTGAAAAAATTCATTAAAAAGAGCTTTACAAAAGCACTTTAGTATGGTAACATGATAACACGATGAAAACAGAGAAACAAAATCGAATACAAAAACGCGACATTCGGTTTTAGGATAGGAAAAAAGTCAACGGAAACCGCCTGATCAAGGGCAGGCAGATATGAGGAGGACAATTATTATGAAGAAAAGATTATTAAGCGCAGTTATGGCATCCGCAATGGTACTTTCTCTCGCAGCATGCGGAGGAGCAAAGACAGAGACAACCGCAGCAGAGACATCTGCTGAGTCCAAAGAGGAGACAACCGCAGCTGATACATCCGCAGCAGAGGAGACAAAGACAGCAGGCGGCACACTGATCGTTGGTTTTGACCAGGATTTCCCGCCGATGGGATTCGTTGGTGATGATGGAGAGTACACAGGATTCGACCTTGACCTTGCAAAGGAAGTTGCAAAACGTCTTGGCTTAGAGTACAAGGCACAGCCGATCGCCTGGGACTCCAAGGATATGGAGCTTGAGTCCGGAAATATCGACTGCATCTGGAACGGATTTACGATCACAGGCCGTGAGGATGATTACACATGGACTGAGCCGTATATGGCAAACAAGCAGGTATTCATTGTAGCAAACGATTCTGATATCAAGAGCCAGGCTGATCTCGCCGGAAAGAATGTGGAGGTACAGGCAGATTCTTCCGCTGAGACAGCATTAAAGGAAAATCCGGACCTCACAAACACCTTCGGACAGCTTTTAACAACTGCTGATTACAACACAGCGTTCATGGATCTGGAACAGGGCGCTGTTGATGCCGTAGCGATGGACGTTATCGTTGCAGGATATCAGATCAAACAGAGAAACGCAGATTTCAAGATCCTTGACGATTCCCTTTCCGAGGAAGAGTACGGTGTTGGCTTCAAGAAAGGCAACACAGAGTTAAGAGACAAGGTTCAGGCAACTTTAGAGGAGATGGCAGCAGACGGAACACTTGCAAAGATCTCTGATGAGTGGTTCGGTGAGGACGTTACAACGATCGGAAACAAGTAAAAACGCGCTTTGCGAGTTTCCCCTTGTTATCGCGACAGTCGCCAAGGTCCCGCGTAAGCGCGGACTTTGGCTCGTTGTTCGCATAAATAAATGATATTTGACACATATGTCAATATCATATAAAATGAATGCAGGACTCAGATTACGGGAACCGGTTGACAGTTCCCGTAATTTGTCTTGTTTAAAAAGAAACTTTACAAAAGCACGGTCAGATGATATGGACCGTGAAACCATGAAGGAAAGCAGGTAAGATCGTATGGGTAAAATGACAATCGGGCAGATGATCGCTCAGCTCGGAAGCGGTATGCTGATCAGTACGCAGATCTTTGTGATCACGCTGCTGTTCTCCCTGCCGCTCGGACTTGTTGTAGCGTTCGGGCGCATGTCGAAAAACCGCGTGATCAGCATGATCGTAAAATTTTATATCTCGATCATGCGTGGAACTCCGTTAATGCTGCAGCTGATGGTCGTTTATTTCGGACCATACTATCTGTTCCATATCAAAGTCGGGAGCAGCTATCGTCTGACAGCGACATTCATCGGCTTTGTGATCAACTACGCCGCGTATTTTGCGGAAATCTACCGCAGCGGCATCCAGTCCATGCCGGTGGGACAGTATGAGGCAGCACAGATCCTGGGCTACAATAAAGCACAGACATTTTTCAAGATCATTCTGCCGCAGGTCATCAAGCGGATCCTGCCGTCGATCACGAATGAGGTTATCACACTTGTGAAGGATACTTCTCTGGCGTTCACGCTGAGCGTTGCCGAGATGTTCTCGATCGCGAAGGCGCTGGCGGCTTCCCAGACAAACATGATCCCGTTTGTGGCAGCCGGAATCTTCTATTATGTGTTCAACCTGATCGTGGCGGTCGTTATGGAGTGGATCGAGAAGAAACTGGATTATTACCGGTAGGATGGAGGTGTTCGGATCATGAATCTGTTAGAATTAAATCATGTGGAAAAATCATTTGAAAATTTATCCGTGCTGAAAGATATCTCCATCAGCATCGGTGAGGGCGAGATCGTATCCATCATCGGACCATCCGGATCCGGAAAATCAACGCTGCTTCGCTGTGCGACGATGTTAGAAAAAATGGATGGCGGCGAGATCGTCTATCTTGGGAAAAAGGCTGCATGGACAGACAAGGACGGACGTGTCGTTTATGCGGACAAAAAGGAAATGAAGGAGATCCGAAGCCAGTATGGCCTCGTATTCCAGAACTTTAACCTGTTCCCGCATTATTCGGTCTTAAAGAACATCACGGACGCACCGATCCATGTTCAGAAGCGCGATAAGGAGACTGTATATAAGGAAGCGAGAGAGCTTTTAAAGAAGATGGGTCTGTCGGACAAAGAAGATTATTATCCGTGCCAGCTGTCCGGCGGACAGTGCCAGCGTGTGGCGATCGCAAGAGCCCTGGCGCTGAACCCGAAGATCCTGTTCTTCGATGAGCCGACCTCTGCGCTCGATCCGGAGCTGACGGCGGAGGTGCTGAAGGTGATCCGTTCCCTGGCAGATTTAAATATCGCCATGGTGATCGTCACCCACGAGATGGCGTTTGCGAGAGATATCTCCCACCGCGTGATCTTCATGGAAGGCGGAGTGATCGTGGAAGAAGGAACGCCGGAGAAGGTATTCTCCTCTGACAATGAGAGAATGAAGAGTTTCCTCGGAAGATATGGGGAGATCCTGTAGGACCTTGCGATCGGGAATGTGAAACATCGGGAAAACCCACCTATAGGAAAAACTGAAAAATATGATTTACAACCGGAGATAGGTATTGTATAATTTTCGACGGGAATGAAGTTCTCCCATGGGAAACCAGAACCGCTTATGATGAGCTGATGACTTCTGTGATGACGGGCTGTCCGGGACGGCGCTTTTTAGCGTGTGCTGCGGGGCTTAAGTCACAGGAGAGTCAGCTCTTTTTTTTGTGCAGCAGGAAATTCCGATGGAACTTCCTGCCGCGCAAAAAGGCACATTTTTTCGGGAAAATATTTTCTCATTAATAAAATTGGGAGCAATCGTTTCGTATGGAATAGGAACTTTAAAAATGGAATTTTGAGTAACAGTTTCCCAAATAAAAGCAGAATTTTGGAAGGCACGTTTTTGCAGAAAAAAGGAGAAAAATTATGTTGACATCACTTGCACTGATCTTTCTGGTGGGACTTTCCGCGGCGGCGATCTGCGGATATCTTCACCTGCCGCGCATTATCGGAATGCTGTTTACCGGCATCATCCTGGGACCGCATGTCCTGGGACTTCTCGATGATAAGATCTTATCGATCTCCTCGGAACTTCGCCAGATCGCGCTGATCATCATCCTGTTAAAGGCGGGACTTTCCCTGAACCTTGCGGATCTGAAGAAAGTCGGGCGTCCGGCCGTCATGATGGCTTTTGTACCGGCGAGTTTTGAAATCTGTGGATATCTTCTCTGCGCTCCGATGATCCTGGGGATAACGAGAATTGAGTCTGCTGTCATGGGTGCGGTCCTCGCGGCTGTTTCCCCGGCGGTCGTTGTGCCGCGGATGGTACAGCTGATGGAAAATAGATATGGAACGGAAAAGAGTATCCCGCAGATGATCCTGGCCGGGGCATCGTGCGACGATATCTTCGTGATCGTCCTGTTTTCCACATTTGCCGGCATGGCACAGGGAGGAACGGCAGATTTTACGCAGTTTTTGAATATTCCGGTGTCCATTGTGCTCGGAATCCTGCTGGGCGCTGCTGTCGGGTATCTTCTCAGCCTTTTCTTTGAGACTGCTTATGCGAAGGAACATTATGTGAGAAACAGCATGAAAGTCATTGTGGTCCTCGGGCTTTCGTTTCTCCTGATGGCGGTGGAAACATGGGCAAAACCGTATGTCTCCGTCTCCGGACTTCTTGCGGTTGTCAGCATGGCATGCGTCCTCAAAATGAAATGTCCGAAATCAGTTTCCGGAAGACTCTCAGAGAAGTTTGGAAAACTCTGGATCGCAGCGGAGGTAGTCCTGTTTGTGATGGTCGGCGCTGCAGTGGATATCCGGTATACGGCGACTGCAGGAGGCGCGGCTGTGGTGATGATCCTGCTTGCACTTATTTTCCGGGCAGCCGGAGTCTGCGTGTGCATGGCGGGAACCGCGCTGAACAAGAAAGAGCGCCTGTTTACCGTGATCGCGTATCTGCCGAAGGCAACAGTCCAGGCGGCGATCGGTTCTGTTCCGATGGCGATGGGGCTTTCCTGCGGACAGATTGTTCTCTCAGTGGCGGTTCTCGCGATCCTGATCACGGCGCCGCTCGGGGCGATCGGGATGGATGTGACGTATCGGAGACTGTTAAAAAGACAGGAATAGTAAAAACATCTAGAGAACATTTCAGGGTTCACAAAACGGGAATGATGAGATATAATGAATGGCACAAAGATAGTAGGAAAATAGATGTTCAGAAACTGAAAGGAGGAGAACAATGGATTTCGAAAAATTATGTGCAGAGAGATATTCGCTTAGAAAGTTCAGCGACCGTCCGGTCGAAGCAGAAAAGCTGGAGAAGGTTCTAGAGGCAGGCCACAATGCACCGACGGCTCATAACCTTCAGCCGCAGCGAATTCTCGTGATGCAGAGCAAAGAGGCACTGGAAAAAGCGGAAGAGTGCACCGCGTGCAAGTTCCACCCGCCGGTGATCCTGGTTGTCGCTTATGATCCGGCGAAGGCATGGAACCGTGAGGGCGATATGAAGAATCATGGCGAGATCGACGCAACGATCGCAGCGACCCAGATGATGCTGCAGGCTGCGGATCTCGGTCTTGGAACCTGCTATGTCGGCATGTTCAGCCAGGAAAAGCTTCATGAGACATTCTCGGAGATGAAGGGACTCGTTGCGACAGCGATGCTCCCGCTCGGTTATCCGGCGGAGACGGCACATCCGTCAAGACTTCACGCAGATAGAATGCCGATCGATGAGATGGTGGTTCGCCTGTAGTTCTGATGTCCGGGATTCGCAGAATTGCAGAATGGCATTAGAATAAGAATACGAAGGAAAACAGGTCTGTCAGGGTGAAAAGTGACAGACCTGCCTGTTCACCTGCGTGTGCGCGTGAAGAAAACTTTTGTACGTATAAAAAATACGCAGGAGGAGCTTTTTGTGGTACACTGGCAGACAGCATAGAACGACTGCCCGTGTGTGCACACGGCAGGACATTCAAAAAATGGAGGAACACAGATATGGAATACAAAGTTTCCGAAAAGGTTCAGAAGAAATTTGATACCCTGACAAAGGATGCAAAGGTCCAGAAAGCGTTACAGTTCATGGAAGAGGACCAGGATACCGTGATCGACAAACAGATCGAGCTGACACTGATCCCGGCTCCGACAAACCATGAGCAGAAGAAAGCTGCGAGACTTCTTGAGATGTTTAAGGAAGAAGGACTCACCGACTGCCATATCGACGAGTACGGCAACTGCGTTGGTATCCGGAAAGGTACCGGCGGCGGAAAGACAGTCCTTGTGGAAGGCCACATGGATACGGTATTCCCGCTTGACACGAAGCTTGAGATCGTCCGTGAAGACGGTTTTATCAAGTGCCCGGGCATCGTGGATGACACAAGAGGATGTGCGACGGTCCTCTCAACAATCCGTGCGCTGAACGCAGCCGGAATCCAGACAAAGGGAGATATCCAGTTCGTCGGAACTGTCCAGGAGGAAGGAACCGGCGCTTTAAAGGGAATGCAATATTATGTAAACCATCATCCGGAGCTGGATGCCAGCATCTCCGTTGACGGACCGGGATTTGAGGAGATCACCTACGAGGCAACCGGAATCCAGACATATGAGATCAATTTCCATGGCGTCGGCGGACATGCATGCGGAGCTTTTGCAAAGGTTGCGAACCCGATCCATGCGGCAGGACGCGCGATCGCAAAGATTGCTGAGATCCAGGTTCCGAAGGAGCCGATGACCACGTTTGCGGTTACAACGATGCAGGCAGGCAGCTTTGAGGCTGTCCATGCGATCGTTCCGGTCGCACAGATCCGCTTCAACTTCCGCTCCAACTCCCAGGAAGAACTCGAGAAACTTCGCAAGAAGATCTTTGATGCAATCGATGAGGCATGCAAAGAGGAGACCGAGCGCTGGGGTATGGACACCATCACATATGACGTAAAACATATCTGTGATGTCAATGCCGGCCACCAGGATCCGCATGCACCGATCGTAGAGGGCGCGATGGCGGCAGCAGAGTACCTTGGATGTGCGGAGCCGAAGCTCGGAAACGGCGGTTCTACAAACTGCAACCGTGCACTGGAAGCAGGACTTCCGGCCGTCTGCCTCGGAATGGGCGCAGATTACGATATCCATGCGCATATGCTGTCTGAGCAGTTTAAAGTCGAGGGAGCTTATAAGGGCTGCCAGCAGACACTGCTCCTGGCACTTCTCTGCGCAGGAACGGATGTAGTGGAAAGTATCATCGAGAAATAAGATCGTAACTGTTCAGTACTCTCGCAGTTACATAAGAATGTCAGAAAAAGGTACGGAATTGTTATATTCTGATCGAAACAGCGCAGGTTTGTCCTATATGGACGGACCTGCGTTTCGTTTTTGCGGAACAGGAAATTCAGGGATTTGTTCTGCAATACGGAATGAACTTTAGAGCCGCACTTTTGCCGTAGAAAAGCAAGGAAAAAGCAAGAAATAATCACCTTGACACCCTCTTATTGGTTAGCTACAATAGATGGTAACAGTTGGGATTGCGCAGATTTTTACCCGGAATTGTGTTGCAAGCTTGCTTGCATAAGCAATTCTGGGTGAAAAGCTGCATAAGGGCGACGCCCGGAGCTTCTTGAAGGCCGCAGGCATTCAAGAAGAGAGCAATCCGCCCCGTTGCAGGATGCTCAAGCAAGCTTGCTTGCATAAGCGCTTTTATCCGAAAAGATGCATAAGGGCGATGCCCGGAGCTTCTTGAAGGCCGCAGGCATTCAAGAAGAGAGCAATCCACCACGTTGTGGGATGCCAAAGCAAGCTTGCTTGCATAAGCCCAATTGTAAAAATAATAAAGGCAGGACAGAAACATGAAAAAATTAAGAATGCTTCTTCCGATCGGCGCTGTGATCGGTATGCTGGCGGTGGGAACAGCGTTTCCTGCAATGGCGGCTGTTGTTGATACGGACACGGCCAAGTTTGTGCGCGGCACAACGATCAATGCGGTAGATGTGTCAAAGCAGACAGCGACACAGGCGAAAGGCTATCTTGAAGGCTACTTCAACGAGCATTACGAGATTAAAATACAGGACGCGGACGGAAATCTGGAGACCTTAAAGGGAACAGATGTTGGATATCATCTGGATGTCACCGGCAGCGTTGATGATATTTTAAAGGAGCAGAATGACGCAGGAAGAAAGACAGGACCGGGCTCTGACCAGAGTTATACCGTGACTGTGAAGGCGACGGTCGACGATGAGAAGCTTGCCGCAGCGCTTGCAAATCTGCACTGTGTAACGGCGGCAACACCGACCTCGAATGCGTATATCTCTGCTTATGAGGAAGGAAAACCGTTTACGATCGTTCCGGAAGTTCAGGGAAATGAGCTTGATATGGACAAGCTGAAAGCAGCTGTCAAGGATGCGCTTTTAAACCAGAAAAAGCAGATCAAACTGACAGATCATGACTGCTACAAAAAAGTCACGGTGAAGTCAGATGACGCAGCCCTGGTACAGCTCTGTGCGACCTTAAATGCGTATAAGGACATCAAGATCACTTATGATTTCGGTTCAAAGAAAGAGACTCTGGATGGTATGGAGCTGGCAAAATGGGTGACCGGGACAAATGGAAATGAGATTCAGGTGGACCGTGAGAAAGCCGCTGCATATGTGAAATCTTTAGCGGATAAGTATGACACTTACGGAAACCATAAATATAAGACGACATCCGGCCGCGATGTTGTCGTATATGGAAAATACGGCTGGAAGATCAATCAGGCTGCAGAGACGGATGCGCTGGTAGCGGCTGTGAAAGCATGCCAGACGACCGAGCGGGAACCGATCTACGAGAGCCGCGGTGCGACCCACGACGGATATGACTTCGGACAGACCTATATCGAGGTGGATCTTGCGACCCAGCATCTCTATTTCTATAAGGACGGAAAAGTGATCATCGACAGCCCGTTCGTATCCGGAAACGTGTCAAAGAATTATACGACGCCTCCGGGACTGTTTGAGCTGTATTATAAGCAGACAGACCGCGTATTAAAGGGAGAAGATTACGCGACTCCTGTAAAATACTGGATGCCGTTCAACGGCGGGATCGGACTTCATGATGCGAACTGGAGAAGCAAGTTCGGCGGTACGATCTACCAGACAAATGGTTCTCATGGCTGCATCAATCTGCCGCCGAAAGTAGCAGCGCAGGTCTATGAGAATGCGTATAAGGGAATTCCGATCATCTGCTGTAACTAGGGAAATTTGCAGAGTATGAGAGAGTGAGTGGGGTTTGAACTGAGAAAGCGGATCCTGCGCATCTGGAATTCGAAAAAATAATAGAAAACTGTTGGGATAAACAGCAGGAATGAAAACACCGGAAGGGAAAACAAAAATGGATAAACAGCAGGTTTTAAAGCAGTTAAGAAACGCGAAGGAGATCTATGTGATCATGTCTCTGTGCACAAGAATGCCGTATGTGGTATGCGACAAGGAGACATTTGATGATGAAGTCCTGATCTACTTCACGGAGGAAGATGTTAAGCGCGAAGGTAAGCGCCTGGTTGAAGAAAAGATCCCGGTACAGATCGCAAAAGTGGATGCGAACCAGATGCTCCACTTCTACGGAAACCTTTACACGATGGGCGTGAACTGCCTGATGGTGGACCAGTACATGGATAGCGAATGCCGGATCCAGCTTCCGGAACTTGTAAGCCGTCCTGGCCAGAATAAGCCGGATACTCCGGAAGACGAGAAGAAGACATGGATCGAGAATCCGAGCCTTCATCTGACGGCCCTGTACTTCATGCAGGAGCTCCGCAGACAGAAATTTGAGACGATGCCGGAAGAATTAAAGGAAATGCAGGAGGAGATCCTTGCGGACTTCACCAAGGGAACCTACATTACCGCATTCCAGGAAGGCAGCGGCGTTCCGTTATTAAAACAGAAAAACGGCGATGCGTACCAGCCGATCTTTACAGATATCATCGAGTTCGGCAAATTCAATGCGAAAAACCAGTTTAAGGCGATCGCGGTTACAGCGAACAAGATCCCGAGTATCCTCGTAAAAGAGGCAAAGGGCGTTGTTGTAAACCCGTTCGGCGTAAACCTTCAGATGCCGATCACAAAGCGTACCGTGCCGAATCCGGAAGCGGCTGCACAGGCAGGCACACCGGAAGAGGTCCAGGCAACTCAGGTGGAAGTGAAGGCGGACAGCGAGAGAGCCGGAGCACAGGAAGAAGCCGAAGCTGAGAACAAGACTGAAAACTAAATAAAAGTAACGGTTCTGTTACGGGATCAGACTCCGGCGTGTTCGCGTCACTGGGAATAGTGCGCAGGATGCGGCGGAGTTTGTGATTGCGCGGGATGAGGAGGATGACAGCTGTGGAGAGCGACAGAAGGAAGATCGAAGAAGCATATTTAAAAGCGGTGGATATCGGTTATTCCTACCATCTGGCGAAAAAGATGGAGGAGTTTAAGAGTAATCCGGTCCTTGGTTACCGTACAGCGGGATCGAAAGCGGAATTTGATACCGGGGAATTTCTGAAAGAGGAAATGGAGCGGATCGGGCTTTCAGATATCCATAAAGATGAACTCTGCCTGGATTCCTGGGAGTTCGAGAAGGCAGTCCTGCGTTTTGCGGACCGGGATGGAAAGGAACATGAATTCCAGCTCGGTGCCTATCAGACGGAGTTTGTGACGGATGGATGGAAGGAATATCCACTGGTCTACGCAGGCCGCGGAAAGGAAGCGGACTACGACGGCGTGGATGTGACGGGATGTCTTGTGATGGTGGACATCAACCAGAGAGATGAGTGGTGGATCAACTATCCGGTCTATCAGGCTCATTTAAAGGGTGCAGCGGCGGTGATCGCAGTTCAGGATAACGGTTATGCGGAGATCGACAGCGAGGCGCTCAATGCCCAGGATATCGCGGGCCCAAAGGATGCCCCGGCATTTTCCATGTCAAAGAAAGATGCGGAGATCCTGAAGACTGCGTTAAAAGAGACTCCGCGGATTACAGTGCAGTTTGATGCAAAGTCTGTCGTGAAGGAAGATATGCCTGCCTACAATGTATGGGGAACGATCCCGGGAAAGTCGGACGATATGATCCTGCTCAGCGGCCACTATGATTCCTATTTTGACGGATTCCAGGATGACAACTGTGCGATCGCGCTGATGTTCGGGATCGCAAGGACGCTGTTAAGGATCGGCTATCAGCCGGAAAAGACCATCGTATTCTGCTGTATGGCGGCGGAAGAGTGGGGAATTGAAAACTCCAAGTACGACTGGTCGACGGGGGCATGGCAGCAGGTCTTTAAGATCCGGCCGGAATGGCAGGGAAAGGTGATCGCGGACCTGAATTTTGAGCTTCCGGCCTATGCGCATAATCCGTGGGATGCGATCCGGTCTACCTATGAATATGAGGATTTTCTGAAGGAATTTGTAAAAGAGTTTCCGGTGGACGCAAAAAAGGTCTACCCGGAAGGTCTCGGCGTCCAGTGCCCGATCGAGACCTGGTCGGATGATTTTTCCGTCGCGATCTCAGGAATCCCGTCGATGGTGAATGAATTCAGCAGTGCGGAGTTCATGGAGACACATTACCACTCCCAGTTTGATAATGACGAGTATTATAATGCGGATGTATTTCAGTTTCACCATGAGCTCTACGGACTTCTCGTCATGGCGTTTGACCGGGTAAAAGTAGCTCCGGTGAATGTCGGACGGACGCTTCAGGCGCTTCAGGAGAGCGTCAGACCGGTTACTGGCCGGGAAGATGAAAAGGGCATCAGGATCCTGCTGGAGCGGACGGCAGAGGCGAAGAAGATCGCGGATGCGGTATATAAAAGAGTGAAAGAGATTAATGAGATCTCCCGGGACGATGAATGCAATTTGCGAAATGTGGAAACCGGAGAAAAGAGTGCCGGATGGAGCGGCAAAGCTGCTTTCGGCAGTATGCCGGAAGCGGAGAAAAGAGAGCTGTCCGGTCCGGAAAATACAAAATATGCTGCGCTTCAGAGGCAGCTCCTGTATTTGTTCCGCAAATGCCAGGACTATTTTGTCCGTCTCAACTGGCACGATGAGGTCCTGTTCCCCCACGAGGCCGCCCAGAGCAATCTGCGCCATATCGGCGATGCAGTGCGCAGTCTGGAAAATAAGGACGTCAGAGGGGCTCTTGACGCCTTGTACCTGGTGGACAACAATCAGTATGCGTTCCAGTTTGACGATGAAGTATATCACTATTTTACGGAATATGTCCTGAACCAGGAAAAAGACCGGCTGCAGTGGGGAGCCGGACGGATCGTCCATCATGTGGATCTCTCGAAGGAGGTCAAGAGTCTCAAAAAGAAGATCGCCGAGGGCGGACATGACGTGACGGAAGAGCTTTGTGCACTGAAAAAAATGGAGGAAGAGCAGCTTGCTTGCTTTGACGATGACATAAGATATATGACCCAGGCCGTGGATACCCTGACGGATGGGTTAAAAAAAGCGAAAGAGGTGTTGGATTTTTAGTTATGGACAGCCAGATATTGTACCGGGTACAGAGAGAAGATCTGCCCCGGCTCCAGAAAATGCTGGTAGAATGTTTTGCCAGAGACCCGCTTTATGAGACTCTGATCCCGGATGCCGAGACGAGAAAGCGGCTGATGCCGGAACTTTTTGAGTGTGATCTGAACGAGTTTTATGAGACATGTGAAATTTTTGCGGATAGCCCGGAGTTAAACGGACTCCTGGTTGTCTCCGATGAGGCGGAGGAATATGATCCGGTCCGCTTTTACCTTACAGAAGCGTGGGCGTCCTTAAAGACAGATGAGTATCTGATCAAGGAGGACAAGAGCTTAAAGACGCTCTGGAACTTTATCAAGGGCCGCGACTACTTAAACTCCCATTGGACGGCCCAGCTTCACCAGGAAAACCGCTTACATATCATCTACCTTGCGGTGAGTCCGAGTGTACAGCATCACGGGGTTGCGGAAAAACTGATGGATGATGCGATCCGGTATGCCAGAGAGCACCGGATGATGATCTCGTTGGAGACGCACAATGAGAAGAATGTGGCGTTCTACGCGCATTTCGGATTTAAGGTGTTCGGGATCGTGGAGAAAGGCATGGGACTGAAGCAGTATTGCCTGGTGAGAGAAATTCAGTAACCTAAAGAGGACTTATCCGGCCATGGCGGCTCTGCGGTGCACCGGAAACGGTCAGGAAATTTCATAACAGATAAAAAACAAGGACCTCAGCGATTGGCAGCCGCTGAGGTCCTTATTTTTATGGTATATATTGAGGAATAAACTTGCCCTTATTGGCAAATTGGGCAACTATTTCATGATCGCATCACCCGATATACAGGTGATGCAGGATCAAAGATTTTGATTATCTCTGTACACGTCCGGATCCGTCGCCGCCAGCTAATTTCTTAACTTCGTCTACGGAAACCATGTTCATGTCGCCTTCGATGGAGTGCTTTAAGCAGGATGCAGCTACTGCGAACTCGATGATGCTCTGAGCATCCATGTCGCTTAAGCAAGCGTAGATCAGTCCGCCGCCGAAGCTGTCGCCGCCGCCTACACGGTCAACGATGTGCATAGCGTACTTCTTGCTGAAGTAGTAGTCCTTGCCATCGTATAACATAGCGGACCAGTTGTTGTCGTTAGCGGAGATGGACTCACGAAGCGTAATAGCAACCTTCTGGAAACCGAAACGGTCAGCAAGCTGTTTTGCAACGTCCTTGTAGCCCTCGTGGTTTACAGCGCCCTTTGTAACGTCTGTGTTGGAAGCTTTGATACCGAATACATCGGAAGCATCCTCTTCGTTTGCGATGCAGACATCAACATATTTGCAGAGCTCGCCCATAACCTCGCCTGCTTTTGCCTTTGTCCAGAGTTTGTTTCTGTAGTTTAAGTCGCAGGAAACAGTGATGCCGAGTTCTTTTGCTTTCTTACATGCTTCAAGGCAGATAGCAGCAACAGTGTCGTTTAATGCCGGTGTGATACCTGTGAAGTGGAACCAGTCAGCGCCCTCGAAGATCTTAGCCCAGTCGAAATCTTCCGGAGTTGCCTCGGAGATTGCGGAATGTGCACGGTCGTAGATAACCTTGGACGGTCTCTGGGAAGCACCCTTCTCAAGGAAGTAGATACCTACACGGTCGCCGCCGCGGGTGATAGTGGAAGTATCAACGCCGTATCTTCTTAACTCGTTTACAGCTGCCTGGCCGATCTCGTGCTTCGGAAGCTTTGTAACGAATGCTGCATCAAAACCGTAGTTTGCAAGGGAAACAGCTACGTTAGCCTCGCCGCCGCCGTATGTTGCGCCGAAGTTGTTAGCCTGAACGAAACGATAGTATCCCTCCGGAGCGAGACGGAGCATGATTTCACCAAATGTAATAACTCTCTTGGACATGAGGATTCTCCTTAAAATTAATATGATTTATAGTCATGGACCGCGCGGAGCAGGGAAAGCGGTTAGCAGAGTCCCTGGTTACGCGGTATAAATTACGATTTTTATAACGGAAGATGAAGCTTATTTCTGTACCAGATGTACTGCGAAGCCGCCGATCTCGTCTGCGAGATAGATTGCTGTCATCTTGTCGCCTTTGAACTTAGCGGACTCTTCGTTGAACTTGTAGCCCATCATCTCAAGGTAGTTCTTTGCTCTTACTACAGAGTTTGTAGCAACAGCGATGTGACCCTTTGCGCCAAGTCCTTTGGACTTCATAGCCTCAACAGCTTTTCCTGCGAATACAGAGCTGTTGCCAACTTTCTTTGTGAATCCGAACAGACCGTCAAATGCATCAGCAGTCTTTTCAGCTTCAGCTTCGTTGTCGCAGTTGATTCCGATGTGAGCAAGCTCAAAGCCGAGCATTGTCTGAACAGCTTCCTTTGTGAGGTCGCGGATCTTATCGAACTCACCGGCAGCTACGAGGTCTTTCTTAACCATCCAGCTTCCGCCGCAAGCAAGGATCTTGTCAAATGCAAGGTAGGAGTTGATGTTCTTAGCGTTGATTCCGCCTGTCGGCATGAATTTCATCTGTGTGTACGGAGCAGCCATAGCTTTGATCATGTTGATTCCGCCAGCAGCCTCAGCCGGGAAGAATTTAACAACATCAAGACCAAGGGAGATAGCCATCTCAACGTCGCTCGGGTTGGAAGTACCCGGAGTTACCGGAATTCCTTTATTTACACAGTATTTAACAACTTCCGGATTTAAGCCCGGGCTTACGATGAATTTTGCGCCTGCGTTTACTGCACGGTCAACCTGCTCTGTTGTAAGAACAGTACCAGCTCCGACTAACATCTCCGGGAACTCTTTTGCCATAATACGGATGGACTCTTCAGCAGCTGCTGTACGGAATGTAACCTCAGCGCACGGAAGACCGCCCTCGCAAAGTGCCTTTGCAAGCGGTGCTGCGTCCTTTGCATCGTCCAGAACTACAACCGGAACGATACCAATTTTCTGGATCTTCTCTAAAACTTCGTTCATGATTCCTGTCTCCTTTTGTTTTTATAAATTTAGGAAATTCAGTTTTAGTCAATAATCAAGTCATATTGAGTTTTAATACCGAGTTTCATAATGCGGAACCATGTTTCGCATTGCGGTATCATCTAAATTAGATTATACTCACGCGATTCAAATTGTCAATAGCGAAAAAGCCTAATTTTACTGGATTTTCTGAGTAAAACTGCCGAAAAACAAATCGCTTCATTTTATAATGGAAGTGTGGTAAACTATAAAAAGTAAAAAAGGCAGCTGCCTGATGGGTTTGTGTATTTAACACGCCGGCAAAAACAGCTGCGAGAGATGATGAGCAGGTTAGAAAGGAAAAAATAATAATATATGGATATACAGTTTCATAAGCTGAGCGCTGAGAATTTTGAGAAGCTCAGCAAGTATTACGGAAGACGCCACGACAATACATGCGACAGCGTGATGCTCGACAACTTCCTCTGGGCGGACTATTATCATGTCCACTTCTGCGAGAGAGACGACAGAGCAGTTCTCTGGACGATGAAGATCATGGGCAAGATGTATGCGTCTCTTCCGGTATGCGCGATCGAGGATATGTCCCGCTATTTCAATGAGATCGAACGGTATTTCAATGAAAATCTTCATCTGCCGCTGGAGATCTATCTTGCGGATCAGGAAGCTGTGGACTATTTAAATCTCCCGGCTGAGCGATATTCCGTGACGGAACTCCCGGACGCGAAGGACTATCTTTACAGCGCTGAGGCATTAAAGACACTGTCCGGAAAGGCGCTCCACAAGAAGAAAAATAACCTGAACGCCTTTAAGAAGGCATATGACGGACGGTATGAATACAGGACTCTCTGCTGTTCCGACGGCTGTGAGGTATGGAAATTCCTGGACAAATGGAGAGAAGGAAAAGGACAGGAAGTCGAGGGACATCTGGATTATGAAGTGGAAGGGATCCATGAGATCCTGAGAAACTGTTCGATGTTATCGGTCCGCATGGGCGGGATCTATGTGGATGACCAGTTAGAGGCGTTCTCGATCGGAAGCTATAACAGTAAGGAAAAGATGGCGATCATTCATATTGAAAAGGCAAATCCGGAGATGCGGGGTCTTTACCAGATGATCAACCAGCAGTTCCTTATCCATGAATTCCCGGACGCGGAGATCGTAAACCGTGAGGACGATATGGGTCTTCCGGGGCTCAGACAGGCAAAGATGTCCTATGCGCCGATGGGATTTGCGAGAAAGTATCGGATTAAGCAGCTCGATTATCAGGCAGGAAGCGCGGAGTAAACTATGATACGGTATTTGGAGACAGAAGAAAAGGGAAGATGCCTGGATCTCTGGAGAGAGGCATTCCCGGAAGATTCCACGGAATTTTGTGATTATTATTTTAAGGAAAAGATGAAGGACAACCGGGTCCTTGTACGGGAGGAAAACGATGAGATCGTGTCTATGATCCACCGGAATCCGTACCGGATCTATATGCGGGGAAATGAGGCGGTCTGTGATTACATTGTCGGTGTCTCAACGCTGGTTTCTGAGCGCCACAAGGGATATATGAGAAGTCTCATGCTGGCGATGCTGCGGGATATGCAGGAAGAGCGCATGCCGTTTACCTTTCTGATGCCTGCAAGGGAATCCCTGTACCGCCCGTATGATTTCCGGTATATTTATGATCAGCCGCGCTGGGTTCTCAAATATAATCCCCATATCCACAGGGAGCCATGTGATCTGAAGACACTTGGAGCAGATCTTGCGGAATGGCAGACAGCGTGGTTAAAGAGACAATATGAGGTCTTTGCGATCCGTGATGAGGCATATTTACAGCGGATGGAGAAAGAACTTGCCAGCGAGAACGGAACCTGCACACTGCTCTACGACGACGACTGGTTTATCGGAATGCAGAGTGAGTGGGGCTTAAAGGAGCGGGAGATGCGTTATCTCTATACCGGAGAGCACTACCGGAGTGAGGCGGGGCAGAAACCGGCGATCATGGCGAGGATCGTCTGCATGCCGGAGTTTGTGACAAATATCCACCTCTCAGAAGACTGCCCTCAAGACGAGGTGACAGTGGAGATCGGGATCAACGACCTTTTCGTTCCTCAGAATCAGGGGGCGTGGCTATGGCATCTGACGAAGTATGGTTCCAGGATGACGCAGGAATCCAGGTTTATCGCGAAAGGCAAGATGGAGGTCCTGACGATCTCGGAACTCACGGAGTGGTTGTTCGGATACCGGACGCCGGCTCAGGTAAAGAAGATCCCATATGGGGAATTTATCGAGCCGTTCCATGGAGTGTTCCTGGACGAAGTCGTGTGATACCGGACTCACGGGGGACAGGTGCGGAGTGATATCGGGCGGATATGTGAAATTGTGAACGGTTGATTGAGAATACTTTTATAATAGGAAGGAGAAGATCTGTCATGACAGAGCGGGAAACATTAAAAAAGTGGCTGGATGAGAGCAGCAACATTGTATTTTTCGGTGGGGCAGGTGTGTCCACGGAGAGCCATATTCCGGATTTCAGGAGTACAGACGGACTGTACAACCAGGAATACGATTATCCGCCGGAGACGATCCTCAGCCATTCCTTCTATATGAGAAAGCCGGAAGAATTTTACCGGTTCTACCGGAATAAGATGCTGTTCCCGAATGCGGAGCCGAACCGGGCGCACAAAGCGTTGGCAAAGCTCGAGGAGATGGGAAAGCTGAAGGCAGTCGTAACGCAGAATATCGACGGACTCCATCAGAAGGCGGGAAGCAAAGAAGTTCTGGAACTTCACGGTTCTGTCCTCAGAAATCACTGCACCCGCTGCGGAAAATTTTACGGTCTGGATGCGATCTTAAATTCCACAGGTGTGCCGAAATGTACCTGCGGAGGAACAATCAAGCCGGATGTTGTGCTCTATGAAGAGGGACTGGATTCGGAGACGATCGAAAAGTCTGTAAATTATATCGCAAATGCGGATGTTCTGATCATCGGAGGAACTTCCCTGACTGTATATCCGGCGGCAGGACTGATCGATTATTACAGAGGACATAAGCTGATCCTGATCAACAAGTCGGTGACGCCGATGGACAGCCGCGCCGACCTTGTGATCAGCGGACCGATCGGGGAAGTGCTCGGGGATGCAGTCGGAGTCTGAGTACGGAAATCGGGGATACAAAAAATAAAGGACCTGAAAACAGGGACTGCAGGTGTTTATGATGGAATAGAAAAAGCCGAAAACATACATAAGGGATTCATCCGATGAAAGGAAAAGATATGGTCCGGCAGGAGACGGGGAGGAGACAGAATGTATCAGGCAGCAGAAGATCGTTATGATTTGATGGAATATAAGCGCTGTGGAAGAAGCGGGTTAAAACTCCCGCGGATCGCGTTGGGACTGTGGCAGAATTTTGGACTGGAAAAGACGATCGCAGACCAGGAGGAGATCCTGTGCCATGCGTTTGACTGCGGGATCACACACTTTGACCTCGCGAATAACTACGGTCATCCGGCGAATGGACTTGCGGAGAAAAACTTTGGCCAGGCGTTGAAGGACTGCCTCGGTACATACCGCGATGAGCTTGTGATCTCCACAAAAGCCGGCTATGATATGTGGCCGGGCCCGTATGGCAACTGGGGATCCAGAAAGTATCTGATGGCGAGTCTTGACCAGAGCCTGAAACGCATGGGACTCGATTATGTGGATATTTTTTACCACCACAGACCGGACCCGGAGACGCCTCTTGAGGAGACAATGGGTGCGCTCAGTGATATCGTCCGCTGCGGAAAAGCACTTTATGTCGGACTTTCCAACTATAAAGAGGAAGAGACGAGAAGAGCGGTGAAGATCCTAAAGGAGAACGGAACTCCGTGTCTGATCCACCAACCGCGCTACAACCTGTTGGAGCGCTGGGTGGAGGACGGACTGCTCTCCGCGCTTGATGAGAACGGCGTCGGCTGTATCTGCTTTTCCCCGCTGGCGCAGGGTGCGCTGACGGATAAATATCTGAAGGGGATCCCGGCGGACTCCCGCGCTTCGCGTGCAGGAACGACCGTCGCACAGAGATACCTTTCGGATGAACAATTAGGAAAAATCAAACAATTAAATCAATTTGCTGCAGAGCGTGGTCAGACACTGGCGCAGATGGCGATCTCATGGATCTTACGCCGGCCGGAGGTGACGACGGTCCTGGTCGGAGCGAGCCGGGTTTCCCAGCTGGACAATAGTCTTGCGGCGTTAAAAAATACAGCTTTCTCCGAGGATGAGCTGAAGAGGATTGACGAAATTCTGGCATAGGCTGCTGGTCCGGGACGGAAAAAAGACAGGAGACAGAATGATGGTATATGAGGTAGGAGATATTGTAAAATTAAAGAAACCGCATCCGTGCGGCAGTCAGGAGTGGGAGATCCTGCGCGTGGGCGCGGACTTCCGCCTGAAATGCATGGGCTGCGGCCACATGGTGATGGTTACGAGACGATTGGTGGAGAAAAACACCAGAGGACTCCGGAAACCGGACGGGACGGAAGTGAAGTAAATGGAGACTGGAAGAGAAACACTAAAACAGCAGGCATACCGGATCATAAAAAATAAGATCTTATATTGCGAATATGCCCCAAATGAGGTCCTGAATGAAGAATTACTGCTTCAGGATACGGGATATAGCCGGGCGCCGATTCGAGACGCTCTGGGCCGGCTGGAACAGGAACATCTTCTGGTGATCATGCCTAAAAAGGGAATTCGCATCTCGGATGTGAATATGAATGATATCAGTTCTGTGTTTGAAATGCGATGCATGGTAGAACCATATGTGATCCGGATGTATGGAAACCGTCTGGATAAGGAAAAACTGAGGGAATATAAGAAAAAGTTCGAAACTGATATTACGCCGGAGAAAGTTATGGATGCGGCGAAAGAAAAACGATTGATCGAAATGTTTACTCTGGATGATGAATTCCATCAATATATTGTTCGGAACAGTCCTAATCCATATATGTGGATGTCGATGGAGCTGATCTATAATCAGAATACCCGTCTTCGCGTTCTTACAAGTCTTGACCTGAATCGATTGATGCAGTCAAAACCGGAACATGCGGAGATTATTGATGCTCTTCTTGAAGATCGATATGAAGATGCTGCAGATAAGATGAAAAATCATTTAAGAAAAGCAAAACAAGGATCTCTTGACACGTTTGCGTCATATGGAGACTGGCTCCGGAAGAAAGAGCAGGATCCTATCGGATTCAGATCATAAGAAATATTTTTTGAGACAAATCAGAAATGAAAGCGACTGCTGATCGGAATATACGATCGTGGTCGCTTTTTGCTTGACTGCATTTGTTTTGTGCATATCGCCAAATATGTAGACAAAAAATATGTAAATATGTCAAATTGACAAATACAAAATGTGAGAGTATGATGAAATTATCTGATACATGTAACAGAAAGACGACCTGAAGGAGTTCTGACGATGAGCAAAATGGAAGATGAAATGACAGCGTTTCAGATTGATGAGCGGGATAATGTGGCAACGGCTCTGAAAGTGCTGGAACCGGGGACCGTAAGACTTCTTGGCGACAGCCGGGAAAAAAAGCTTTCAGTCAGAGAAGAGATCCCTGCGGGACATAAGGTGGCATTGACAGATATTGCGGCTGGAGAAAATATCGTAAAATATGGGGTTGTGATCGGTCGTGCAACGAAAGATATCCGTCAGGGGACGTGGGTTCATCTGCATGTCATGTGCAGCATTTATGACCAGCGGTCCAGCCACCTTGATGTGCATACAGGAGCGCCGAAAGATACACGCTATGAATAATGGAGAACGGACATGAATCACACAGAAAATTCCTGGATGGGCTATAAGAGAAAAGACGGCAGAAAAGGGATCAGAAATCGTGTACTTGTGATCTATACAGTAAAATGTGCAGAGCATGTTGCAAGGAAAATCGTGGATGAAGTCCATCATCCGGAAGTGGAACTTTTAGGATTTGATGGTTGCACGGATAATCAGTATGCTGTAAATATGCTGATCAGTCTGATCCGTCATCCAAATGTAGGTGCGGTGCTTACGGTTGGACTCGGATGCGAATATGTTCAGCCGGAATGGCTGGAAAAGATCGCACTTCAGGAAGAGAAAATTTCATCCTGGATCCGGATCCAGGATGAAGGAGGAACGGTTCCGTCGATCAAAAAAGGAGTCGCCTGGGTTCGTGAGGCGCTGAAAGAGCTGGAGAATACTCCGAGAGTTCAGATGGCGCTGCAGGATCTGGTAATCGGAGCAGAATGCGGCGGAAGTGATTATACGAGCGGACTTGCCGGAAATGTTGTAGTCGGCCGCCTTTTTGATCAACTTGTAAAAGCCGGAGGTACCGCGATCTTTGAGGAGATCGTTGAGGCAGTCGGCCTTGACTGGCTGCTGACATCCCGTGCGGCATCTGAGACCGCGAAAGAGGAGATCCAGTATACATACGACAAGGCACTGGAGTATTGTAAATCCGTGCGCCAGTATTCGGTGAGCCCCGGAAACTTTGCCGGCGGTCTTTCGACGATCGAAGAAAAGAGTATGGGAGCGGTGATCAAAAGCGGTTCCAGTCCGATCGAGGGAGTGATCAAAGTCTCGTGCCCGCCGAAAAGACATGGCCTTTGGCTTTTGGATTCGACACCGGATCCCTATTGGATGCAGTTCGGGATCACAAATCCGAATGACTCGGAAGGTCTGATGGATCTGGTCAGCTGCGGCGCTCACATTGTCTTTTTAGTTACAGGAAGAGGAAATGTTGTCGGAAGCGCAGTAAGCCCATGCATCAAGATCACGGGAAACCGGGAGACATTCCGACGAATGAATGGGGATATGGACTTTGACGCCAGTCCTGTTCTGTACGGAGAATGTACACAGGATGAACAGGCGGACCGGCTGATGGATTATGTGGTACAGGTAGCAAAGGGAAATCTATCTAAAGGTGAAGAATTGGGACATCGGGAATACTTTGTGCCATATAAGTATCAGGAAAAAGAAGTTGCATTTCGAAAATGTGAAAAGACAGAAATATAGGGGATCTGGAGGAAATCATGGCAGCTTTTACAGAACAGCAGAAAACAGAATTTTCTATGCAGAAATGGTATGATCTTTCCGGAAAAACAGCAGTTGTGACGGGAGGAATCACCGGTCTGGGACTTGCGATCACAAGATGTCTGGTCAGTGCCGGCGCAAAAGTGATCGCATTGAGCCGGACAGATGAGAAGAAGGGAAATGAGATCCTGAAGGAATTTGGCGGAAAAGCAGTTTTCTACCAGTTTGATATCACAGATACGGATCATGCACAGGTAATCGCAGACAGAATTCAGAAAGAACAGGGACCGGTTGATATTCTGGTGAATAATGCCGGAAATCACTGCAAGAAATATATTTGGGATATGAGCGTGGAGGACTATAAAAATGTCCTGGATGTTCATCTTGTCGGTGCATTTGCATTGACAAAGGCCTTTATCCCGCAGATGAAGGAACGGGGCTGGGGAAGAATTATTTTCCAGGCCAGCATGACAAGCTATATTGGACAGCCGCAGGTATGTGGCTATTCTACTGCAAAAGCAGGATATCTTGGTCTGATCCATACCTTGACAGCGGAGGTGGCGGAATACGGGATCACAGTGAATGCGATCGCACCTGGCTGGATCGATACTCCGATGTTCCACAAAGCCGTGGACAATGATCCGCCGCGTCTCGCGAAGATCCTGGGGCGTATTCCAGCAAAAAGTGTTGGAGATCCGATGGATGTCGGTATGTGCGCAGCATTCCTTTGCAGTGATGCGGCGAGATATATTTCAGGTACATGTATTCCGGTTGACGGCGGGGCACTGATCGGATTCTAAGATGGAGGAAAAAGTACGATGAAGACAGTAAAAATGCTTGAACCCAGAAAGGTTGAGGTGCTTCAGAACGATGTTCCGGTACGTGAAAAAGGCACAGCATTACTTGAACGCAGATAAGCATTCCCCCGCTTCAAGTGCGCGGAGCACTAAGCGGTGGGTGAGTGGGATGCTTATGTCAGTGGGAGTTGAAAGCTCCCACTGACAGATCGCGAAGCGACTGCGTTCATGAGCAAGTAGCGAAGCGGATTGCGAATGTCCGCTTTACATTTTATATGGTGGAATATGTGGAAGTGATCTTGGTACTTACCGTGGAAATCTTCCGTATGTTTCCTATCCCAGAATTCCTGGACATGAATTTTCAGCCCGCGTTGTTGAGGCGGATGAAAATGAATATGGAATCAAATCGGGAATGATCGTAACAGCAAATCCTTATTTTAATAAATCGCAGATTTTTTCAGCCGCTTCGCCTGCCGTACCCGTGTTTTTAATATCAAACTTCGCATATTTGCGGTAAAGATCACGGCGAATGAGGTACATATCCTGAACTTCTTTTTTTGTATGATTCTTAAACAACGGCCGCTCCGGATGCTGTGCAAGATTGGCATAGCAGTCCTCAAATGGGCGGTCAATGTAGAAGATCATTCCGTTTTTGGCGAGAATCTCGCCATTCCGGTCAAAGGTCAGCATGCCGCCGCCGGTGGAGACGACGGATGGACCAAGTGTGCATACCCGGCGGGCGATCTCGTGTTCATAATCACGGAAAAGTGTTTCGCCGCCTTTGGCAAAGATTTCCGGGATCGTCATCTGATAATGTTCGATCAGCATCTGGTCAGTATCGTAAAATGGAAGTCCAAGACGTTCGGAGAGCAGCTTTCCGATGGTGGTCTTTCCGCTGCTTGTAAAGCCGCATAAAATAATAGGACAGTTTTTTGTCATATCGAATCCTTTCATTATATAAGAACATATCACTTCAGCAGATCTCATAATTTCCAAACCGCTCATGTGAAAATGCAGATTGACCGTAAAATCAGTAAAAACACATATAAAATACCATAAAAACAGAGGAAACGCAACTTATGAGTCAGCACTGCAGCAGCTATTCCGACTTCAGAAGTGGATGATGTCCCAGAAACTGCTGAAGAGCCAGATTCCCGGACGCTTTCTTCCAGGCGGCGATGATCTCGACGACTTCCTCCTCGCCGATCAACGGAATAAAGACAAGGTTATCGGCGTTCGTCAGTTTCTGAGTGACGTAAGCCGGGATGATCGAGATCCCCTCTTCGGCGGACACCATCATGAGGATACTCTCGACGTCGTTGGACCGGAAAAAGATATCCGGGTGGTAGCCGGCTCGCTCGTACATCTCGTAAAAACGCAGATCACTGACGGAATCGCCGGTGCTGGATGGGGTCATAAACAGGAGACGTTCCCCGTGAAGCTCCGTGCGGCGCAGAGATGACCGCCCGGCAAACGGATGGCTGCCGTAGACCGCAACCATGAGCGGACTCCGCTCGATCAGCCGGTATTCGATGGAATCATTCTTTACAAGCTCGGTGCTGTCCCATGTAAAAATAATATCGTATTCATCCTTCAGGAGCCCTGCGGCGAGAAGATCTGTGTTCCTCCGGTAGCAGGAGACGAGGATATTCGGATATTTATTATGGAAGAAACGCAGCGAGCTGGAAAAATTGCTCCGCTCAAACCCTTTCGTGTATCCGATGCGGAGTGTACCGACCATACCGGTAGAAACCTCCTGGATCCTGTTTACCGCCTGGTCGATCCGGTCGAGGATGGATCTGGCATCGTTCAAAAAGGCGCTTCCTGCGGGAGTCAGTGTGATCGGACGGCTTGTCCTGTCGAAGAGCGGGACGCCGAGACTGTCCTCCAGGGCATGGATCTGCTGGGTGATCGCGGTCTGCGTAATATAAAACTGATCGGCTGCTTTCGTGAAGCTGCGGCACTCGGCGGCAGCCACGAAATATCGGAGCTGGTTTGTATTCATAACGGAAACTTCCTCTCAAAAAATTCTGTATCGCCTGAAGAATATACATAAATTCCACATGTTTGATGAAAATGATCGATGATTCCTGCATAACATAAGTTTTCCTTATGATACCATACAAAAAGCGCGGTTGCAAATCCTTTTATCGGGCAGTATCATAAGGTTACTGACGTCGGGGCTGCGGATTTTGCCGATCTGGGCTGCGAAGCATCATCGGCGTCAAGAACCCCTGACGGCATAAAAGCCGACAGGAGATGGAAAAGGGGAGTTATATCATGAAACGAGAAAATTTTGGTTCGCGCCTGGGATTTTTACTGGTGAGCGCGGGCTGCGCGATCGGAATCGGAAACGTATGGCGGTTCCCGTATGTGGCGGGACAGAACGGCGGCGGAGTATTCGTCCTGTTCTATCTGCTGTTTTTGCTCTGTATGGGCGTTCCGGTCCTTACAATGGAACTTGCGGTCGGTCGTGCGGGACGAAAGAGTGCTGTCGGTGCTTACAAGGCACTTGAAAAGCCGGGAAGCCGGTGGCATGTACACGGATGGTTCTGTATGATCGGCTGTTATCTTCTGATGATGTATTACACGACGGTTTCCGGCTGGATGCTCAGCTACTTTGTAAAGTTTGCGACAGGAACTTTCACCGGAATGGATGCAGACCAGGTGGCAGGAGTATTTGGGAAAATGCTCGGCAATCCCGGCGAGATGGGTCTCTGGATGGCAGTAACAGTCATTGCCGGATTCTTTATCTGCAGCAGGGGACTTCAGAACGGACTTGAAAAGATCACAAAATGGATGATGGCAGCTCTGCTCGTCCTGATCCTTGTGCTGGCCGGACACAGCCTGATCCTTCCGGGAGCGAAAGAGGGACTCAGCTTCTACCTTCTTCCGGATATTAAGCGTGCGGCGGACGTCGGACTCGGCTCCGTGATCATGGGCGCCATGAACCAGTCATTCTTTACATTGAGTCTTGGCATCGCGGCGATGGAGATCTTTGGAAGTTATATGTCCGAGGACCACACACTTGCGGGCGAAGCGGTCCGGATCTGCGGTCTCGACACGCTGGTAGCGCTTTCCGCCGGACTCATTATCTTCCCGGCCTGCTTTTCATTCGGGGTACAGCCGGATGCCGGTCCGCAGCTGATCTTCATCACTCTGCCGAATGTGTTTGCCAACATGGCAGGCGGACGGATATGGGGAATGCTGTTCTTCTTATTCATGTCGGCAGCGAGCTTTTCCACAGTCATTGCTGTGTTTGAGAACCTGCTCTCCAGCTGCATGGACAACTTTGGATGGAGCAGAAAGAAAGCTTCTATATTAAATTGTATTTTTGTATTGATCGCAAGCCTGCCTTGCGTACTCGGATATAATGTGTGGAGCAGTCTGCACATTATCGGTGCGAGAGATGTCCTGGACTCTGAGGATTTCCTGGTCAGCAACCTGCTCCTTCCGCTGGGATCTCTGGTCTATCTCCTGTTCTGCGTGAGCAAGTGGGGCTGGGGATACGATAAGTATCTTGCGGAAGCGAACCATGGAACGGGACTTAAGATGCCGGAAGCGAAGTGGGTAAAGATCTATTTCCGCTATATTCTCCCGGTCCTGATCCTGGTGATCCTGATCCAGGGACTGGCGTAAGACTTAACAATTTAATGTGATATACGCATAAAAACTTTAAAGTGGAAAAGTTTTTATATTGATTCTGAAAAAACAGTGTGTTATAATGAGCGCAAAAGAAAAATAAGCAGCTGCTTGGCAGAGCTTCATTTTTCTTTTGCCATTAACAAACAAAAAGCCTGTAAATTCAGGCAGTGAGTGCGTCAGCACGGGGTTATGAGTTTGATGGCGGAAGCAAAAACTAAAAAAGAGGAGAGTACCACAATGAAAAAAATGATCGCACTGGGCATGGCAGCAGCTATGATGTGCATGTCCCTGACTGCATGCAGCGTCTCAACATCTTCCAAGACTGAGACAACCGCAGCAGCAGAAACAACAGCAGCAGACACAACCGCAGAGGCAGCGAAAGACGCAGAGAGCACCGCAGAGGCAGCCGGCGATCTCGTTGCAACTGCTGATTATCCGACAAAGCCGATCACAATGATCATCCCTTACGGCGCAGGCGGAACAACCGATACATGGGGCAGAAAGCTGGCAGTTCTGCTTGAGAAGTATTTAGGACAGCCGATCACGGTTACCAACCAGGGCGGTGCATCCGGATCCATCGGCAGCCAGTTCGTAAAAGAGCAGCCGTCCGACGGTTACACACTTCTTGTTTGTGCAGAGACAATGGGAACCTACAGAACCATGAACATCTGCGACCTTGGATATGATGACTTCACCGTTATCTCCCCGTTAGTCGGCGATCCGAAGGTTCTCGTAGTTGGCAAAGATTCCAAGTACAACACACTGGAAGAGCTTCTTGACGATATCAAGGCAAACCCGGGCAAGATCACAATGTCCCACTCCGGTCCTGGAGGAAGCGGACACAACCAGGGTCTCGTATTAAAGGAGCTCGGCTATGAAGTAGCAATGACAAGCTTTGATTCCGGTAATGACGCACTTCTCGGAGTTATCGGCGGACAGGTTGACTTTACAAACCCGAACATCTCCACACTCGGCGGCTATATCGAGAGCGGCGACGTAAAACCGTTAGCAGTATTCTCTGACAAGAGAATGGACGCTTACCCGGATATCCCGGCATTCACAGAGACAGTTCCGGAAGCTGAGAAGTACTTAAATATTCCGTACACACTTCTTTCCTTCGTTGTAAACAACGATACTCCGCAGGAGGTTGTCGACGTATTAAAGGCAGCATCCCAGAAAGTATTTGCTGATCCGGAGTGGACAGAGTTCGTAGAGCAGAATGCAGCTGATCCGGTATACAAAGAGTATACAGATGACGCTTCCATCCAGGCATTCTACGACAACTGGAAATCTGTTATCTGCTGGTTACAGTATGACAACGGTGTTGCTGAAAAGAGTCCGGAAGAGTTCGGCATCAAGAGAATTGGAGAATAATCAATGAAGAATAAAATTCATTCGCTGATCGTCGAAGGAATTGTATTTTGCGGGAGCGGCCTTGTGCTGCTCTCGTATTCTCTTTCATCCTACGCAAAGGGATTTAACAAGAGCTGGGCGCAGTCCCCGTATCTGTTTCCGCTCATCGTGGCGCTTGCCATGATCGGTCTGTCCTTATGGATCGTCGGAGAGGGAGTTACGGCAATGAAAAAAGAAGCCGCGGTTCCGAATGACAAGAAGGTGTCAAAAGCAGAAAAAACAGAAAAGCGGCGCTGGGTCGTGATCGCGCTGATCCTCTGTGTGCTCTACTATGCAGCACTTGCTTTTATAAAAGTTCCGTATGTGACCATCGGAATTTTATCTTTTGCGTACACATTTTCAACATTTGAAGTTGTGACCATCGTGTTCCTGATCGCCATGATGATCTTCATGGGCGTCAGAAAGATCCCGGTCCTCGTATTTGTACCGATCGGAACTACATTATTTTTAAGCCTTGCATTCCGCACATTCTTACATGTGCTTCTGCCATAGAAAGGAGAAAGGGAAAATGTTACAGATGTTATCCGTGGTCGATCCGCGGTTTATCCTCATGGTTCTCCTTGGTTCTGTGGCTGGTCTGTTCGTAGGCGCGATCCCGGGACTTTCCGTGTCCATGGCGACAGCGCTTCTTGTATCCATTACTTATACCTGGGAACATTCAGACGCCCTTGCGATGATCATGGGCGTATATGTAGTCGGAGTATTCTCCGGCGCGGTATCGGCGATCCTGATCAACATTCCGGGCGCTCCGTCCTCTGTTGTAACAACGCTTGACGGATATCCGATGTCGAAAAAGGGACAGTCCTACAAAGCGCTGTTTACCGCAACGATCTATTCCTTCATCGGAAGCTTATTTGGACTTCTGGCACTCGGACTTCTCGCAGAGCCGGTCTCTAGAGTTGCGATCAAATTTACAAAAATGGACTATTTCCTGTTAGCTCTGTTCGGACTTGCGACGGTCGGATCCGTCAGCACGAAGAACTATGCGAAGGGCCTGATCAGTGTTATGATCGGTCTCGTGATCAGCATGATCGGACTTGACCCGTTAATGGGAACAAAACGTCTGACCTTCGGAATCCAGAACCTCGCGGGCGGTGTCAGCACAGTCCCGGCACTTGTCGGCTTCTTCGGTTTCGCAGAAGTGCTCTCTGTTGTATACAACATGAAGCAGGAGCAGAATGTCCTTGCGATGGAAAAGGCGAAGGTCAGCCTGAAAGAGATCTTAAAAAGCTGGAAGCTTTCCTTATATACATCCACGATCGGTCTTTTAGTCGGCGCTCTTCCGGGAGCCGGCGGACCGGTGGCATCCTTTATCGCCTATAATGAGGCAAAACGCCTCGTGAAAGATCCGGAGGTTCCGTTCGGAGAAGGCGCGGTCGAAGGAATCGTGGCGAGTGAGTCCTCCAACAACGCCTGCATCGGCGGTGCGCTGATCCCGATGCTGACACTTGCGGTTCCGGGCGATGCGGTCACGGCGATCATTCTTTCTGTATTCTATGTCCATGGTTTACAGCCGGGTCCGTTATTTATCACCCAGAACAAAGAATCCTTCTACTCGATCGTAGTAGCGGGAATCATCGCGTGCTTTGCGCTTTTACTGTTAGGACTGATTGTTGCCCCGAGGATTTGTAAGGTCATTACGATCCCGAAGAATATCATGATCCCGGTGGTAACGAGCCTCTGTGTGATCGGTTCCTTCGCGTGCAACAACCGTCTGTTTGATGTGGGACTCATGTTCTTCTTCGGACTGATGGGATTCGTGATGCGCCGGTTCGATTATCCGGTTGCCCCGCTGATCCTTGCGATGGTACTCGGAAAGATGATGGATTCCAATTTCCGTCAGGCCGTGTCCCTGGCATCGTCCTCCGACAACCCGTTTATGGCGATGTTCGGACATCCGATCACGATCGTGCTTTCGATCTGTACATTATTCGTCCTGCTTGGAAATATTCCGTGGACGAAGCCGTATATCGATAAAGTAAAAGGCATCTTTTCAAGAAAAACGGCGTAATTTCAGATAAAACTTCTGAAAAACAGGCCGGATCACCAAATTTCGACCGGCGCAGGATCTCTCACCGGTGTGAAAGATGGTAAGGAATGAAAAAAGTATAAAAAGAGCAGGAAATCAGGCAAAAAGTGCTTGCATTTCCTGCTCTTTTTTGATAAGATTATTACCTGTGACATGTAAAAAATCCTTGCTCCTGATACTGAAAATCGGGGGCCGGAAGACCAGAAGGAGGTTTATGAAACTATGAACAAATACGAGTTAGCAGTTGTTCTTAGCGCAAAACTTGAAGATGACGAGAGAGCAGCCGCACTTGAGAAAGTGAAAGGCTATATCACACGTTTCGGCGGCAATGTCGTTGATGTGGACGAATGGGGCAAGAAGAGACTTGCATATGAGATCCAGAAGAGCAAAGAGGGATTCTACTACTTCATCCACTTTGAGGGCGAGGCAAACTGCCCGAACGAGGTAGAGGCTCATATCCGTATTATGGAGCCGGTTGTCCGTTATCTTTGCGTAAGACAGGACGCTTAATAAAGAAAGAGTGAGAATATGAACAGAGTTATCCTTATGGGTAGATTAACCAGAGACCCGGAAGTACGCTATTCCCAGGGCGAGCGCTCTATGGCGATCGCAAGATATACACTTGCAGTTGACAGAAGAGGCAGAAGAAACCAGGACGGCGATCAGGGCCAGACGGCCGATTTTATCAACATCGTAGCTTTTGACCGCGCAGGTGAGTTCGCGGAGAAATATTTCCGCCAGGGCATGCGTGTACTGGTTTCCGGAAGAATCCAGACCGGAAGCTATGTAAATAAGGATGGCCAGAAGGTCTATACAACGGATATCATTGTAGATGACCAGGAATTCGCTGACAGTAAGGGTCAGGGCGGCGACAACAGCAGCTTTGGCGGCGGAAACAGCTACGGCGGCGGTAATCGCGGCGGCTACCAGCAGGCAACAAGACCTGCTCCGTCCAGTGCGATCGGCGATGGATTTATGAATATTCCGGATGGAGTCGAGGACGAAGGACTTCCATTCAACTAAACGAATCAGTCTTCGGAAAAGCGGTGCCTTACTCCTAAGGTGTTGTGAGTGGACTGGTATAACGAAACTAACAGGAGGTAATTTAAAATGGCATTCAATAAAGGTGACAAGTCCGATTCTTCCAGAGTAAGAAGAGGCGGCATGCATAGAAGAAAAAAAGTTTGCGTATTCTGCGGCGATAAGAACGGCGAGATCGATTACAAGGACGTAAACAAGTTAAAGAGATACGTATCTGAGAGAGGAAAAATCCTTCCGAGAAGAATCACTGGCAACTGCGCAAAGCACCAGAGAGCTTTAACAGTAGCTATCAAGAGAGCACGTCATATTGCTCTTATGCCGTACACATGTGAATAATTCCTTAGAATAAGGATTTTCACTGATAAAGTAAGGTTTTATCTAATTAATTTGAAGCATCATTCGAGGATTCCATATGAGAGATCATGTGGGATCCTTTTTTGCGCAGCAGGGAATTTTCTGTTACACAAAAAGGCGCTAAATGCCAATGATGCACGTTCGCGTGAAGATCAGGTTCACCAGATGGAGCTATGATTGATATTGACATTAAATCGAAACAAGAAAAAGAAATTTGTTTTTTCTGAAAGCAGGGAAAATATAAGGAACTGCATGAAACTTGCTTTTAAGGATAATTAAGGATATTTATGTCTGAAAATTGACTTTTTTGCTGACGCCATTTATACCACGTAGAGGAAAAGTCAAAAAAAGAAACAGCAATGTGGAAGGGCAGTACACTATTCGAGAAGTCATTGAAAGGGGCTGTCGCACTAACGTGCGGCAGCTCATTTCATATTTCCAACACAAAACGCCGAGCTTCGAAAAGCCCGGCGTTCGTGGTATAATCAGTTT
>ERZ772969.375-NODE-375-length-42877-cov-4.445262_pt1 | contig 42877 bp, 43 predicted proteins | sample MGYA00511676_ERZ772969 | MGnify/ENA primary metagenome ERZ772969 (study PRJEB29015, sample SAMEA2737651) | human gut metagenome | biome: human gut; feature: human-associated habitat; material: faeces | place: China | collected 2012 ... | reverse complement strand
TTGTTTTTATATAGTCTCTTTTTGAAGAAACTTCTTTAATTTGAGTTATATCTGATTCTGTTAATCTAGATCGTAATGTTTCATCAGAAATTCTTTTATATTTACTTAATTTATCATTAAAAAATATATATTTTCGTTTTTATCGAATATACTTATTCAAAATACAGCAAAAAAGAGGGAACGCAACAAAACGTTCCCTCCTATACTGTATTAGGACTTCGGCAAAAACATCCAAGAATCAGTGGACCGCCAAATGGGGCATTTCCCAAAAGCTTAGTATGAATTTATATAGGGTTACATCCCCGCAGAAAATCCGCTAAATGATTTAGCTATCAGCATTTAAGGGCTATTAACAGCTTATATGGATATTTATGAAATCAGGCTCATAATACCTAATTTCATTTTCCCTTTGCTTGTCCAGAAAACCGCCAGCTTTTAGGGGGATGCCTTTCCTTATTTTCTTCTACGCTCTTTTTACGTCCTTTTACTTTCTGACGCCTGTGACCTCATCATAATAGGCCCTTGTTCCATCCGGAAGCATTACCCAGCCATGCGCCATAATGCCGGTAATCTGGTCATAATAATACCATGCATCATTTCTATAGTATTCACCATGCGTCATTTTCCCGGTCCATTCATCAAAATAATACCAGCCGCCATTGATGCAGCTCTCACCATGATGCATCTGACCGTCGATTTCATCATAATAAACCCATTTTCCTGCACTGCCCTCCTCAGGAATAAACACAAAGCCTTTGATCATCTCCCCAGTGACCGGATCAAACCAGTACCAGCCGCCATAGCGCAAATCCTCACCTTTTACCATACCGCCGTTGCTGTCATAGCGCACCCATTTGCCCTCAGTACGCGCCTCATTGGTCGGGATAAATACATCCTTATCGGTTGCCATCGTACCGTCTTCGTCGAACCAGTACCATGCGTCTGTTCCCGGATCATATACTTCCTTATCGCGTGCCATTATCCCGTGATCATACCAGTACCGTTCTCCGTTTTCCATGTACCAGCCGTTTACTTTTTCAGGCTCATCCGGCATTACTCCGCCCACGTCCACACGAACCTGTTCACTGTAAGCCCCATTATAATTTTGATCGCCGCTATAACGTGCCTGTATCTGATATGCCTGCTGCGGCATCCCCTCCCATGCAAAAACTGCTGTGCCGTTTACCACAGAAGCCGCACCGATTTCCGCATATGTGCCGCCGTCGGAAGACGCCAGAAAAGTTACCGTACCCGTAGCGAAATCACCCTGCAGGGACTTGCCCACAGACGCGGATAATACGACCTTTGCTGCTCCGCCATCCCCTGCCGTCTGTGTGGTCAATGCAACTGTTGTGTTTGCACGGTTTACCGGAACTGTTACCGTTTTCACCTCTCCGATAATTTTCTCATAATTCTTCAGAGTCTGACTGCTTGGTACAAAGCGCATCGTATAACCGCTGTTGGAAACAGACGGAACCTGCTCCCCATTCTCCCACACAAAGCTTCCATACTCCGTGCTTCCTCCCGCCAAGGGACTCTCCGACAGCTTCTGCCCATAGACAAGCGCGCCTGCAGTGGGATATGTGACTGTGAAAGCATCCGCCTTTGCAACCGTGATCGTCTGGCTTGTACTGATACTGTCGTATTCATCATCGCCCTCTTTAACGGCTGTGATCGTCGTCGTTCCTGCCCCTATGATCGTTGCCGTATCCCCGCTGATGGAAAGAACATCCTCTGTGCTGCAGGAATAGGTCACGCCGCCCTTACCTGTACCGCCTGTCGTTGTAAGTGTAAAACTGCCGTCGCCAAATTTCTTATCTCCAATCGGAGTCATATGGAGCTCACTCTGCTCCTTTTTCGGCAAATTGACAGATACAGAATTACTCGAAGCTTTTTCATAATTTCTTCCAACACCTTCGACAGACGGCTCGAACTCAGCTGTGATCCTGTGGTTTCCAAGCGGCAGGTTCGTCCATGTATAGCTTGCCTCTCCGTTTACTACCGGGATCTGATCCTTAATGACCTCCTGTCCGCTCTTAAGTGTAATCGTCCCCGTTGGCTTTTCATTATTGGTTCCGGTCAGAGTGACCCTGAAATCCACTATTTTTGTTTCCTGATTCAACTGCGCCGTCAGCCTCACCCTCGGACGCACTTTTTTGATAACAAATTCCTTCTTAGCATCCTCTGGCAATTCATATTTCCACGCAGACGCTCCCTTTAGAAGAACTTTTGCACTATGTTTGCCCACATCTTTTTGTTCCCCTTCTACAAAAAGATGAACATCATCATACTTGTCTATATTTGTTGCCCTAACAAAAGGAATCTGTTTCCTTCCATTATATGCAAACTCTGTATTTCCCCATTCCAGAACCAATGGTGTTTTAGCCGAATCCGGATTTGTTTCTAATCTCTTTTCCCAAATTTCCTGCCCCAATGATATAACCTGCATATATTCGATAGAACTACCTGCCATCCCATTAATGTTCGTAGAAAGAATTGGTTTTCCATTTAAATTTTTTACCATATAACGTACCATAGCATATTGGCTCGTTTCATCATCTGAGTCTGTTAAATATACCGCACTAATCTGACCATTTGTATCATATTCTGCCCCCACAGAGTGTTACAACATGGTTTAACACCTTCGTATCATAATTTAAAAGAACAAGATTCCCATCTACAAAGCATCCTTTTAAATAATTGCTAAATGATTGAAAATCCCCACTATACGCTCTATTTGTCAACAAAGTTGTACCAAAAATGTCATAGAAAAATCCACCCTGCTTACTAGGTCCATTTTGCAAAAGATTGTTCCTATCTGTCTCTGAGTGGTTGATTCCTCCATTCTCTTTTGGAACATATCCATTAATAAATTGATCTACTAATATGTCTGACCAATATCCTTCTTGTCTTTTGGAAAATTGGGTAATATATCGTTTATAAATTGCGCTATTGCTCTCATTGATATAGGAATTTAACAGCGTTCTTAATTCCTGCTTTTTTGCATCATCTGGATATTCAATTAAGTATCGATCAATATATGTTTGATTTTGCTCAAGCCACCAGTGAAGAGCATTTGATGCTGCTACCGCAAAACATAAATTTGCATCCTCCACCCTTCCTATTGTTTTATTCACATCATACCAGCTATTATTCGCCTGATACGGTGCCTTATATGTAATGTATTGTGCTCCCCCTGAACCCGAATCACTTTCTTTAACGAAAGTCCCCATCTCAGGTGGCGTAATGCCCTTTGCCCAGACAATCGTCTTTAGCTTCTGATCCTCCTCATTGACATATTGCGTAACCACATTGCCGTTTTTTGAGAGCTCATCCTCTAAATTTTTCGCTGCTTCCTCATCAAAAGCTTGTGCCGGTGCCTCTATTTCTTCCGTAACGATCATGGTTTCCTCCTGCACCGGCTCTGTCTGAGCCGTCTCCAATGCATAGGCAGGCGATACTCCCATCTCAAATACCAGAACAGCTGCCAACAGCATGACACTATATTTTAATGTATGTTTTGCATCCATCATATGTTCTCCCTCTTTCAATTTATCTTTTTAAACAAAAGTATGCTTCCGCAGGTGAAGCGCACAGTCTGCTGCAATCGTTCACTGCCGTGACGCTATCCGACAACGTATCTCTACAGAGTCTTTAATCCCTCGTCTCCATTACAAGCAAAATCCCGCCGTCAAATTCAATTCCAGCTTCCTCGCCCACAATCTCGTTACTGATGCCAAGGGAACAAAAGCTTTGAAGCGTTACGTCCTTAAGCGGATATTTAAATCCGCGCAGTGTAAGATGCGTAACCTTGGGCGTATAAGGAAGCAGCGAAACATAGGTTCCATGCTGCTCAGATCTTTTTATGGTAATCCCACAATCTGTCATACGAAGCTTGTTCCTCTCGTTCATCATCACAATCGGCACACCGGCGGCAAGTCCGATCCCAAGCAGTCCAACATTCGCCAGCATATGATCGAGACGGCTTCCCATCGCTCCAAGCAGCATGATACTCTCCGCCCCCATTGAAACAGCAAGGCGCAACGCCGCTTCCGTATCTGTATCATCCTTCATCGGTGAAAGTTCCTTGATCTGCACGCCCTGTTCCCGGAAGTAAGTCAGGCTTTGTGATCGTGCAGAATCAAAATCCCCAATGATGACATCCGGATTTTTGCGGAGGCGATAAAAAAAGTCCATTCCGCGGTCTGCAGCGATCATCACCTCCGGCGCAGTTTCCTCGATCATCCGGCACGCAAACGTATCTGAAAGCTCTCCGCCGGCAACCACCAAAAAACGCTTCATTCTTACCTCCATTCCAAAGCCCGCATAAAATATCTCTCAGCCAAAACACACCCACCATTCAGGCATTTAATATCTCTAAAAAACGCTGTGTATTTTCTGTCAGCTCTCCCTGAAATACTGCGCTTCCCGCAACAATGATATTCGCTCCTGCGTCTAATACCTCTGCCACATTTTCCAAATGAATGCCCCCATCGACCTCAATATCCGTCTTTAATCCTCTCTCAAGAATCATTTCCTTCAGTCTTCGGATTTTCGGAATCGTATAGGGAATCAGCTTCTGTCCGCCAAATCCCGGATTTACCGACATGATCAGCACCATATCTACTTTTTCCAGAACATGCTCGACCGCAGACAACGGTGTTGCGGGATTTAGAGCAACTCCTGCAAGCACGCCCCGATCCTTAATGCTCTCAATCGTGCGGTCCAAATGTCTGCAGCCTTCCACATGAACAGTGATCAGATCAGCGCCCGCCTCCGCAAAGTCCGAAATGTAGCGCCCCGGCTCCTCGATCATTAAATGCACATCAAAAATCCTGTCACTGCAGGGACGCAGACTGCGGATCACCGGCATGCCAAAGGAAATGCTGGGCACAAACATCCCGTCCATGACGTCAATATGTACATACTGTGCACCCGCTTCGTCCAGCTGGCGCACCTGCTTTCCCAGTTCTGCAAAATCTGCCGATAAAATCGACGGCGCTAAACAGTTCATTCCCTGTCCTCCTGTTCCTTTCAGTACTTCTTATTTTGCTTTAATTCCTCGTACAGCCGTTTATAATTTTCATAGCGCAGCGGGCTGATTTTATTCTCAAAAACTGCCTGCTTGACGCCGCAATCCGGCTCTCCGATATGGCTGCAGCCCTGAAATCTGCAATATGGCTCATATGCAGCAAATTCCCGGTAATACTGCTGCAGCTCCTCCTTTTCAAATCCCGGTATATTTAAGGTAGAAAACCCCGGTGTATCCATAATATAAGTATGTCCCGTAATCGGAAGAAGCTCTGAGTGACGCGTCGTATGCTTTCCGCGCGCAATCTTTTTGCTGATCGCACCGGTCTCCATCTGCTTCTCCTGCAGACAGTTGATGAGCGACGACTTTCCAACGCCGGACGGTCCCGCGACTGCCGAGGTCTTTCCCTCCAGCAGCTTCTGCAGTCTGTCAATCCCCTCCCGTTCCTTCGCAGAGGTGCACACAACCGGATAGCCGCATGACGCATAGATTTTTAAAAGGCTTTCCAATTCCTCCTTCTGCACTAAGTCTGCCTTATTAAAGCAAATTGTCACAGGCACCTTCTGATATTCCATCATCACCAAAAACCTGTCCAGAAGATTAAAATTAGGCTGTGGCTTCGCCGCTGCAAAAATAATAATCGCCTGATCAATATTTGCGACCGCCGGACGTATCAATTCATTCGCCCGCGGCAGGAGCTTCTCAATATTTCCGATCCTGTCTGCTTCATTCAGTACCGTAATCTCAACCGTATCTCCAACCAACGGTTTTCTTTTCTGGTTGCGGAAAATTCCCTTTGCCTTACATTCATAAATTGCGGACCCTGCTATGTGAACATAGTAGAATCCGGAAATTCCCTTTACAATCTTTCCCTGCATATAATGCCCTGCTTATGATTCCTTGGAAAACTCAAGGTTATCCACGGTCTGATCGTTAATCTTACCGCCGTTTGCATCCAGCCATGTGACAACCAGCTTTCCGTTGCTTACCAAAAGACCGCCCTGTGTAAACTTTACTCCCTGATCTCCTGCATCATTGATCGGTGCAAGCGCCTGACTCTGCCACTGCTTTAAAACATTTCCCGATGTATCATAGAGAACTGCACTCGCTCCCGATACGCCTGTGGTACCCGCCGGAAGCTTCAAGGTGACATTGCATTTATAGGTTGCCGCCGTCACCTCCTGCGACGGCTCCGGTCCCTGACTGATCGTGATTGTGATCGCAGTGCCTTTCTCCACCTTCTTTCCTGGCTCAATGCTCTGCTCCATCACGATACCTGAAGGAATCCTGTCACTGTAACCAGTCTTAACGGAAACATTAAATGCTGCAAGCTCCTGCTTTGCCTGCGCCTCCGATTTATAGGTGGTGTAAACATCCGGCACGGTCACAGCCTCCTTGCCCTGGCTGATGCTTATGGTGATCGTATCCCCTTCCTTTGCCTTTCCGCTGGACGGATTCTGGGAGATTACCTTCCCCGCCTCAACCGTATCGCTGTAAGCATACGTCTTATTCGGCTTAAATCCAAGCTTCTCCAACGCGTTTACTGCGTCATCTTCCGATTTTCCTACCACATTCGGAATATCAAAGCTGCCCTTTCCGCTGCTGATCTTTACCTTGACCGTCTCTCCTTTGGCAACCTTTTTATTCTTTCCCGATTCCGGCTCCTGAAGTGCCACTTCTCCCTTTTCGTAATCATCCGAGGAAACCTCGCCCACATTCTCAAGCTTTAAACCAAGCTCCGCCACGATGTCCTTCGCCTCGTCAAAGGTCTTTCCCAAAAGGTTCGGCACCTCAATTTTTTCTTCCTTCTCTGTCTCACTGCTTTGCGTTGTTTGCGTACTCTGCGACGTCTGTGTCTCCGTCTCCTTGGGCTTTTTATTCGAGGATCCAAAGCCTCCAAACAAATTGATCACGATCGCGCCGATAATGAGTACGATGACAACCGCAGCGGCAATTCCCATAATCGTGATCGCCTTTTCCATTTTAGGATTTAATTCGCCGTCGCTTTCTTCCTCATCCAGCTCATCATCCCCCTCATCGTCGTACTCCTCGTACTCATATTCCTCCTGCAGTCTCCTTTTGCGCCTTGGACTTTCCTCCGCGCGCAGATGGATACTTCCTGTCTCCTGCTTGATCTGCCTTAAGTCATCCTCTGCGATCACCCTTGTCTTATCCTGGTTGACCGCCGGCACCATCACGACAAAATCCTCCTCCGGACTTACCAGTGCCTTACGCAGATCTGTCAGCAGCGCAGTCATCGACTCATATCTGCGATCGGGATTTTTCTGCGTACATTTTAAGATGATCTTCTCCATGCTGACAGGAAGATTCGGGGCATATGCGCTTGGAGCAACCATCTCCTCCTGCAAGTGCTGAATGGCAACCGCCACCGTCGTGTCCCCGTCAAAGGGCACGCGTCCCGTAACCATCTCATACATCACGATACCAAGTGAATAAATATCGCTCTTTCCGTCCACAAATCCATTTCTTGCCTGCTCCGGTGAGGAGTAATGTACCGAGCCCATCACATCCGAGCTGATCGTGTTGGAATTTGCCACGCGTGCAATGCCAAAATCAGTCACCTTCACCTTTCCCTCGGTGGAAATGATAATATTCTGGGGCTTAATATCACGGTGGATAATTCCTTTGTGATGCGCAGCCTCAATTCCCCTGCCCACCTGTATCGCAATGCTGATCGCCTCTTTGAAGGAAAGCTGGCCTTTCTTTTCGATATATGTCTTTAAGGTGATGCCTTCGACATACTCCATCACAATATAGTGCATGCCGCGCTCGCTTCCGACATCGTAGATATTTACAATATTCGGATGCTCCAGACCTGCCGCCGACTGCGCCTCGGTGCGGAACTTTGTCACAAAGTTCAGATCCTCTGAAAATTCTGCCTTTAAGACCTTGATCGCCACGTTGCGCCCAAGCGTTAAATCCATTGCTTTATAGACATCTGCCATACCGCCCGTGCCGATTTTCCCTACGATCTCATAGCGGTCTGCTACATACATTCCTATTTCTAACATATTTCATTTCCTTCCTTTGAGAATGGCTCAATCAACACGACCGTAATATTATCCTTACCGCCATTGAGATTAGCGGTCTCCACCAATTTCTCCGCCACCTCAACAATGTCCCGCTGCCCTAGGATGATCCGTTTGATCTCTGCATCGTCGATCATATTCGTCAGACCATCCGAACACATTAGGATCGTATCATCCCTCGTCACCTCAGCCTCAAAAAAATCTGCCGAAACCGACGTGCCGACTCCGATCGCTCTTGTAATAATATTCTTATCGGGATGCTCTCTTGCATCTTCTTTATCCATCTCGCCAAGCCGGACCATTTCCTCGACCAACGAGTGATCCCGTGTAATCTGGACGATTTTTGACTGATTCACGACATACAGACGGCTGTCACCGACATTCGCCGTATACAGCTTCTCTCCGCAGAGAGTCGCCGCGACGATCGTCGTCCCCATTCCCGCTTTCTTTTCATCTGCTTCCGCCTCCGAAAGCAGCAGGCGGTTCGCATATGCGATCGCCTCCGACAGAAGCGTTACAGGCTCGCTCTGCTGTGCCTGACCAATATATTCCACAATCCTCTCAACCGTAAATCTTGAGGCGTAATCTCCTGCGGCATGACCTCCCATACCGTCCGCCACCAGAAAAAGATTCGGCAGATTTCCGACTTCTGTTTCCGATGTGAACATATAGTCCTGATTTGTCTCACGCCGCCGTCCAATGTGCGTCATGGAAAACGTCTTCATCTGATTCCTCCATCTATCCCTTGTTTGCCGTCGCTTTTGCATAACGCTTGCGAAGCTGGCCGCAGGCTCCATCTATATCCCTGCCCATTTCCCTTCTAATAGTAACATTTATCCCATTTTTTTCAAGCTTATTTTTAAATGCCAGAATCGCCGTATGCTCCGGCTGGCGGAAGGTTCGCTCCTTGATCGGATTAACGGGGATCAGATTGATATGGCAATTCATGCCTCCAACAAGTCCCGCAAGCTCTGCGGCATCCTCATTCGTATCATTCACGCCCGCCACAAGGCTGTACTCAAAAGTTACCCTCCGCCCTGTCTGCTCAAAATAATAGCCGCAGGCGTCGATCACCTCATGCAGGTCAAATTTATTTGCCACCGGCATCAGCTCCATACGCTTTGTCTGGTTCGACGCATGCAGGGACAATGCCAGTGTGATCTGTAATTTTTTATCAGCAAGTTCGCAGATACGCGGAACGATCCCGCAGGTAGACACCGTCAGATTTCTCTGGCTGATATGAAGCCCATTCTCATCGGTCAAAAGTTCGATAAAGCGCAGAAGATTTTCAAAATTATCAAGCGGCTCTCCAGTTCCCATGACAACAACATTGGAAACTCTCTCTCCAATATCCTTCCCAATCTGGTATATCTGATCTATCATCTCTGCCGGAGTAAGTCCCCGCACCAGCCCGTCCAGTGTAGACGCACAAAAACGGCAGCCCATGCGGCAGCCTACCTGCGAGGAAATACACACGGAATTTCCATGCTTATAACGCATCAATACGCTCTCGATCAAATTTCCGTCAGCCAAGGCAAAGAGATACTTTCTCGTACCGTCCTGCCCCGATACCTGTACCGTCTCCATTTTTAGGTCTGTCAGCACACAGCGTTCCTTTAATATTTCTATCAGTGCTTTGGAAATATTTGTCATTTCATCAAAAGAAGAAACGTGCTTTTGATGAAGCCACTGATAAATCTGCTTTGCGCGAAAGCTTTTTTCTCCAAGCTCCTCCACAAAGAGGGAAAGCTCATGTAAATTCATTGATTTAATATCTGCTTTTTCCATTGTATACTCCTGTGTGCATCGCAAAGTCAATCTGCCTTACGGACAAGCTGTGCGAGAAAAAATCCGTCGCCCAGCGTCTCCCCCGGAAAAATCTGCTCTTGTCTCTTTAACTGAAACTCCTGATGCAGCTTTAAAAACCATGCGACATTTTCCTCATTTTCCGCCCGGTGAATCGTACAGGTGGAATACAGCAGTGTTCCTCCCTCTTTCACATAGCGGGCAGCCGTCTGTAAAATCTCTCTCTGCAAGCGGACCAATTCCGCCTCCGCAGCCTCGCTCATACGGTATTTAATATCACTTTTTTTACGGAGCACGCCAAGCCCGGAGCATGGAACATCTGCGATCACAATATCTGCCGTTCCCTCCGCCTTTGCATCAAACACCGTAGCGTCCCACTGCTTTGCCCTGATATTGGACAGACCGCAGCGCGCAATATTCTCATGGATCAGTGCGACCTTTCCCTCGCTTAAATCACGCGCTTCCACCATTCCGGTACCGTTTAGCTTCTCGGCTAGATGGATACTCTTTCCGCCGGGAGCGGCACAGACATCAATACAGATGTCTCCAGGCTTTGGCGATGCCCACTCTGCCACGAGCATGGAGCTTATATCCTGTACATAAAACAAGCCTTCCCGAAATGAGGTAAGCCCATACAAATAATCAACGCCGGAAATCACAAACGCATAGGAAAGTCCAGGGTATACCTGCACATCAACGGGACTTGCCGCAACACCTTCTTCTGCCAGTCTCCGCTGCAGCTCCTTTGGCGTTGTCCTGCTCAAATTTGTACGTATGGTAAGCGGCGCATCGGTAAGAAACGCCTGCATCATCTGTCTTGTCCGTTCCATACCGTATTCCAAAACCCACTGTGACGCAAGCCATTCGGGAATCGAATAGCGCACGGACAGCGCTCTTGCCGGCTCCGTTTCCTCGCTCGGATAAGCAATCTGTCCCAAATTTCTGCCGACAGTGCGCAGCACGCCGTTGACAAAGCCGCTAAGAGATGCAAATCCCTTTTTCTTTGCAAGCTTCACCGCCTCATTACACGCCGCAGAAGCCGGCACACCATCCATATATTTCAACTGATAGACACCAAGCCGCAAAATATTTCGTATGACCGGCTTCATTTTTGCGGCTTTGATCTTGGAAAACAGATCGATGATATAGTCAAGTTCTATCATCCGCTGAATCGTTCCCTCGGTCAGACGCGTCAAAAATGCACGCTCATTTTTTTCCAGATACTGGTGCTTCTCCAAAACAGCGCGAAGCACCAGATGGCTGTACTGCCCTTTTTCTGTAACCTCCAGCATGATCCCAAGCGCAAGCTCCCTTATATTTACGGAATCAGTCATCGTTCCTTCTTCCTCCAAACAGCAGCACCAAGCGCAGAAGCTGCAGCAATGAAGCCGCCGCGCCTGCCACATAGGTAAGCGCTGCCGCACCCAATACCTTTTTTGTATACGGCAATTCACTTTCACTTAAAATCCCCTGTTTTCCAAGCATCGCAAGCGCTCTGGACGAAGCGTTAAACTCCACCGGAAGCGTCACAAGCTGAAACAGCACGGCAAAGGAAAAACAAAGAATCCCGATCTGGATCAGCAACGAGCCTGTGTTTCGTGAAAACAAAAGACCGATCAAAATTAAAGGCCATGCCAGCGATGAGCCGATATTTGCCACCGGTACGATCGCAGTGCGCAGATTGAGCGGGAAGTACCCTTGCTGATGCTGGATCGCATGTCCGCACTCATGAGCCGCGACTCCGATCGCCGCTACCGATGTGGAATTATAAACCGAATCAGACAGATTCAGCGTCTTTTTTCCCGGATGATAATGATCTGTGAGATTTCCGGAAATATGCTGCACCCTAACGTCATAAATCCCCGCTGCACGCAGAATCTGCTCCGCTGCCTGCGCACCTGTCATGCCCGACATACTGCGGTACTGCGCATATTTATTGAACGTCGTCTTAACCCTTGCCGACGCGATCATACAAATGACCGCACCGATCAAAATCAGCAAATAAGTAGGATCAAATCCCCAGTAATAATATGAATATGGCATAACCATCACCCTTTCTCTGCCAAACTAACACTTCCTAAAATAAGTTCCCGCTTCTACCGGACATCCATTTAAAAACGCTTCCACAGGCATGCGCTTCTTGCCCTCAAGCTGCACCTCTGTCAAAAGGAGCATTCCCTGACCGGTCTGCACAAGCAAGCCTGCTTTATCCACCTTCACAATACATCCGGGCGCCGTCCCGCTCTCGCCTTCCACAACCTTCGCCTTCCAGATCTTTAACGTTTTATCGTTAAGGCGTGTGTAAGCGCTCGGCCACGGATCAAGCCCGCGAATCAGACATTCGATAGCTTCTGCATCTCTGCTCCAGTCGATGCTCCCCAGCTCCTTAGAAATCTTCTTTGTATGCGTAGCTTCCTCGTCGTTCTGCGGCGTATAGACAGCCGTACCGTCTAAGATCGCTTCCATTGTCTTTACACAGAGTGCTGCCCCTTCTCCTGAGAGCCGCTCAAAGAGACTTCCACCTGTCTCCTCCCCGCTCAACACGACCTCCTGCTTCATGATCATATCTCCGGTGTCAAGTCCTTCCTCCATGCGCATCGTCGTAACTCCCGTTACTTTATCACCATTGATCACTGCCCACTGGATCGGAGCCGCACCGCGGTACTTCGGAAGCAAGGATGCATGGACATTGACGCAGCCGTAGCGCGGCATCTCTAAAATCGCTTTTGGGATCAACTGCCCAAACGCCTCCACAATGATAATATCCGGCTCATGCTGCCGCAGATATTCGACACACTCCTCATTGCGCACGCGCTCTGGCTGGTACACCTCAATGCCATGCGCGATAGCACATGCCTTCACCGGCGTATATTTTAACGCCTTGCTCCGCCCAACCGCCTTGTCCGGCTGCGACACCACAAGCACAACCTCATGCCCTGCCGCTATAATTGCCTCCAATGTGGCTACCGCAAAATCCGGCGTCCCCATAAAAATAACCCTCATATTTACCTCCATTCAGAAGCGTTTACGTTTTATCTTCTCTTTATTCTTCCTCCTGGTCATCATAAGTCACCTCATGAAGCGGTCCCTCGACCTTTTCCGTATACATATGACCGTCCAGATGATCCAGCTCATGACAGATGGCACGCGCTAAAAGCTCTGTGCCCTCGATCTCAAATTCCTGCATATGCTCGTCAAATGCGCGCGCCTTCACATAATTCGGGCGTGTCACACATCCCGCCTTTCCGGGAAGACTTAAACAGCCCTCGTCGCCGGTCTGCTCTCCGTCCGTCTCTATGATGACCGGATTTATCATCACGATCGGACCCTCCCCAATATCAATCACCACAACACGCTTTAGGATTCCGACCTGCGGCGCAGCAAGTCCCACACCGTTTGCGTCATACATCGTATCAAGCATATCCTCGATCAGCTCTGTGATCTTTGGAGTGATCTCCGTGATCTCCCTGCATTTCTTTTCCAGTACCGCATCTCCCTGTATCCGTATCGTTCTTAACGCCATCCTATCCTCCATTCCGCATCAGAAGCCATGAACCGGGTTAAAATCAAACTGCACCGCCACATCCTGATATGTGCGGTTGTCCCGTACAAGCTTCTCCACCTGATCTTTTAGCTTTACCAAATCCGCATACTCCTGCGTCTTTAGATAAATGACCTTCTTATAAATATCGTTGACTTTTGCAATGGCAGCATCTGCCGGACCTATCACACGGATTCCTGTGCCCGTCTGCTCTGTCCATAAGTCTATCTGCTCCTTTAAATATGCCGCGCCTTCCTCTGCCAGTTCCTCGCTGCGCGATGCACACAAAATAACTAACAGATTCCACACCGGCGGATAGCAAAGAAGCCTTCGGTAGGCAGTCTCCTGCTCATAAAACCTCTCGTAGTCCTGGCTTTTTGCCGCCGCAATGGCATAGTGCTCGGGGTCATAGGTCTGGATCACCACCTCACCGGGCAGTCTGCCGCGCCCTGCTCTGCCAGCCGCCTGTACCAGAAGCTGAAAGGTTCGTTCCGCCGCGTGATAATCGCTCACATGCAAGGATAAATCCGCTGCCAGTACCCCCACAAGCGTGACGTCCCCAAAATCATGTCCCTTGACGATCATCTGCGTGCCGATCAAAATATCCGCCTCATGATTTGCAAAAGCGGATAATATCTGTTCATAGCTCTCCCGGTTCCTTGTCGTATCGGTATCCATCCGCAGCACGCGCGCCTGCGGGAAACGCTGCTTCACGATCTGCTCCACCTTTTGTGTCCCTGCCTTAAAACCACTGATATATTTCGATCCGCAGGAAGGGCATGTCTTTGGCTGCGGCGTCTCATAACCGCAGTAGTGACAGACCATTCTGCCCGACGCCTCCCCGCCACCATGCTGGCTTAGGGATACGTCGCAATGCGGACATTTTATCACATGTCCGCAGGCTCTGCAAGAGACAAAGCCTGACATCCCTCTGCGGTTTAAAAAAAGCATGGTCTGCTGTCCGTCGCGCAGACGCTGCTCCATCAGCTCCGTCAGACGCCCGCTTAAGATCGAGCGGTTGCCAAGCCTTAACTCCTCACGCAGATCAATGACCTCACACTCCGGCAGCGGCTGCTCCCGCACACGCTTCTCCAGCGTAAGCAGATCATACTCCCCTCTTTTTGCCTTATAAAAGCTGTCGATAGACGGCGTCGCCGAGCCGAGCACGACTGATGCACCAAGCATCACAGCACGCGCGATCGCCGTCTCCCGCGCATGGTAGCGCGGCACATTTTCACTCTTATAGGACGCCTCGTGCTCCTCGTCTATAATGATCAGGCCGAGGTTTAAAAACGGGGTAAAAAGTGCGGAACGCGGTCCGATGATGATGTCGATCTCCCCGTTTTTTGCCCGCACGAACTGATCGTAACGCTCACCCGCCGTCATTCTGGAATTTAACACCGACACGCGGTCTCCGAAACGGTTATAAAAACGCATGACCGTCTGGTAGGTGAGCGCGATCTCGGGGATCAGGACGATCGCCTGCTTCCCCTGCGCCACAATATGAGCGATCAGCTCCATGTAGACCTCCGTCTTGCCGCTGCCCGTCACACCCTTAAGCAGATAGGTTTTTCGCTCACCCGACTCGTAATCGGAGATAAACGTATCGACCACGCGCTGCTGTTCCTCATTCAACTGCCGCACATAGTCCTTCCGGCTCAAATGTCCGACCGGATTGCGGTACTGCGTTTCACGGATGACCTTTAACACGCCCTGCTCCTCCAGCGCGCGGATCACGCTGCTGCTTACTGCAAGCTTTCCGGTAATGACCGCCCAGTCCAGCTCCTGTGTCTCAAGCAGCGCCTCTAACAGTCTCGCCCGCGCCGTGCTGCGCTTCCTTACATATTCCGCAAGAAGATTTTTCGCCTCCACCGGATGAACGGCAAGCCGCACCCGCTTATGCTCCTCCATTTTCTTTTTCTGCTTCACCGGAAGCACCGTCTTTAGGGCATGGTTCATCGTTCCGCCGTAATTCTTGCGCATCCACGCGGCAAGCGCGATCAGATGCGACTCCAGCGGAACGCTGTTCTTTGTAATATGAAAAATATCCTTGATCTTTTCCTCGTCAAAGTCCGTCTCGTCCGTCAGCTCTATGACATAGCCCGTCATCCGGCGGTTTCCAAACGGAACCGTCACCTGCATCCCCACCGCAAGCTGCGCCCGCAAATGCTCCGGTATGCGGTAGTCAAAGGTCTTATCCAGTTTTTCCTGCGATATATCGACAATGATCCTTGCGTATTTTGACATTTCCTCTCCATTCCGAAGCGTACTCACAGATAATTCTTTCTTCCCGCAGTCTGCCTGATCGCCGCCTCCGCCAACGCATGATCGCTGACCGGGTATTTCACGCCGCAGATCTCCTGATACCCCTCGTGTCCCTTTCCCGCGATCACAATCATATCACCCCGCCGCGCCATGCGCACCGCATGGACAATCGCCTCCCCACGGTCTGTGATCCGCACATAGGACGCCCCCGTCGGGCGGATGCCGGTCTCGATGTCGTCCAAAATCGCCTCCGCATCCTCCCAACGCGGATTGTCCGACGTCAGTATCGTGACATCCGCGAGCCTTCCGGCTGCCTCGCCCATCCGGCTGCGCCTTAACTTGGAGCGGTTTCCCCCGCACCCAAATAAAACGACCAGACGCTTCGGTGAAAAACCGCGCAGCGTCTCCAAAAGATTTTTCAGGCTCATCTCATTGTGTGCATAATCGATCAAAAGTACATAGTCCTCCGACGGACTGATATTCTCGCAGCGCCCGGGCACACGCGCACGCGCAAGTCCCAGCCGCAGCGCCTCCGGCTTTGCCCGAAAATGCAGCGCCACCGCCGCAGCAGCCACCGCGTTACTCACATTAAACATACCCGGAAGCTGTATCGCAAGCGGTATCCGCTCGATGCCATAGCGCAGGAAAAACCGCGTCATCAATTTTCCATTCTGCAGAGAAAATTCTTCGCACTCTGCCCCGTAATCTGCAGGTGTGTCTTCCGAAATTCTTTTTGTGGAAAAATATTCCGCCCTGCAGGTATGCCCGTCTGACATCTGCGCACAGTGTGCGTCGTCTCTGTTAAAAATTCCGATCTCACACTGGTCAAAAAGCGCCCGCTTACAGGAAAGATATTCCTCAAAGGATGCATGCTCTCCCTTTCCGATGTGATCCGGCTCAATATTTAAAAACACGCCGACGTCATACCGGATGCCTGCCGTCCGCAGCATCTTGATCCCCTGCGAGGAGACCTCCATCACACAGCAGTCGCAGCCGTTCTCCACCATCGCCGCCAGATACTTCTGCACCTCATATGCCTCTGGGGTCGTGTGCTCCGCGGGCTGTACAGTCCTCCCATCATCAATGGCAACCGTTCCGATCATCCCGACCCGGTGCCCTGCCTCCCGCAGGATCCCCGCCGCAAGGTATGCGGTCGTCGTCTTGCCCTTTGTTCCGGTGATCCCTACCATCCGAAGCTTTGCTGACGGAAAATCAAAAAACGCCGCCGAAAGTCTCCAGAGCGCGTCCCTTGTATCAGGGACGTCAATGACAGTCACCCCGTCCGGCGGCAAAAAGTCTGTACGCTCCTCCACCACGACCGCCGCTGCGCCGCGCGCCACCGCGTCCGACAGATAGCGGTGTCCGTCTGTCCAAAATCCTTTCAGACAAATAAACAGGGAGCCACTCTTTACTTTCCCGGAATGATAGCAGATGTCTGTGATCTCCCGTATGAGGCTTCCCTGCACGCTTTTGTATGAGATATGTAATAATAGCTGTTCTAGCTCCACTCCTGCTCCTATGGAATATATTTGTTTTATTATATGTCAGTTTTTGCCTTTTTACAAGTTTTCCCCGCCGGAATTATTCTTAACTTTTTGTAAAAACCCTTTTCCCCTAAATCAATTGCTGTAAAAAATTCTTGTAATATCCTGATACCGGTTGATTACACGATAGATCTCCACATATTCGTTTCCTGCCTTGTAGATGATCACGTAATCCTGCCATATCGCATATTTATAGTCTGTCCGAAAACTGACTCTCCCGGAAAGGTCCGATCCCATTCCCGGGAACATCTGAAGATTCTCAAATTTACCGTAAATTTCCTTTATCGTCTTTGCAGCACATTCTTGATTATCCTCGGCAATACAATCCCGGATATTCCTCAGATCCTTTGCCACAACCGGATTGATCCGCAATTTTAACATCTTATTCCCCCACAAGTGCTTTCAATTCATCCAGATCCAGCCAGCCTCCACCGTCTTTCACTGCTTCCTCGGCTTCCTGCAGCTCCATCAGAAGCTTTTTCTCTGCACGGTCACGCTCATAATCTTCAATATCCATGACCACAAAACGTCCTCTGCCATTCTTGGTCAGATATACCGGCTCTCCTTTGCGACAATTTTTCAGGACTTCATTATAATTTCTCAAATCAGATACTGGTAAAATCTTTGCCATATTCTTTCCGCTCCTTCCCTGACTTCATATTATTTTTGCTACTTCTATTATACCCGATCAGTTGTAAAATTCAACGTAATTTTTTACAGCGCTATAATGAAACAATGTAGGATTACAATAGCTGCTAACTTTATATTAACAGCATAATCCGGCGAACCATTGCGTATGATATACGCATATTTTTCCTGCGGACGTGCAGACTAAGGACATACTGTTACTGTTGGAGGAAATAAAATGCTTGGAAGAAACTTTTTGATCTGCGGACTGACCGGCTGGTGCATGGAAATTCTGTTTACCTCTGTGGGCTGCTTTTTCCGAAAAGACCCGCGCTTGATCGGGCAGACCTCTGTCTGGATGTTCCCGATCTACGGTATGGCTGTCTGCATCCGCCCCATTTACCGCCTGATCCGGCGCCTGCCCGCGCTCGTGCGCGGCGCCATTTACAGCGTCGGCATCTTCTCCTTTGAGTACTTAAGCGGCAGCTTTTTAAAAAAGAAAGGACTCTGTCCGTGGGATTACAGCGACGCCGCGGCGAATATCGACGGTGTGATCCGGCTCGATTACGCCCCCTTCTGGATGGCGGCAGGACTTTTGTTCGAGCGCATCCTCACCCGCAGGGATGCACGCTCCGGGCGTTCCTGACTTATAGTTTCCTATCGCTGTCCCCAGTGGACCGAGTGATTACGCATCTCCTAAAACCAATTGGAAATTATAGTCATGAAACTTTACTTCAACCATATTATCCTCTTCCTTTATCGTCTGGATCTATCTCTTTCGTTACTATAAGTCACAGTACCCATATATGAATTTCCAGCCAGCCTTCACCGTCTTTCACTGCTTCCTCGGCTTCCTGCAGCTCCATGAGGAGCTTTTTCCCTGCACGATCCCGCTCATAATCTTCGATATCCATGACTACAAAACGTCCTCGTCCATTCTTGGTCAGATATACCGGCTCTCCTTTGCGACAGTTTTTCAGGACTTCATTATAATTTTCAGATCAGATACTGGTAAAATATTTGCCATATGCTTTCAGCTCCTTCCTTGATTTCATATTCTTTCTGCTACTTCTATTATAACCAATCAGCTGTAAAATCGAACGTAAAGCTTTACAGCGCTATAATAAAACAACGGGTGGAACGCTTCACAAGCCACTCTTATCTATACAACGGGCGACGCGCTCCGCGAGCCGCTCTTATGTCAATAAAAAGCAGGGCACATCCAAAAACTGCTGTGATGCGCCCTGCTTATATCCCATATAATTTCTCACACAGAAAACTCCTCATCCTCCGTCTCCGCGCCGATGTCCTGCGTGTGCAGGGTGCGCCTCTTGATGCGTGCCTGCTCGGACGCCTCCAACAGATAGCTCTTGATCTCCTTCGCGTGCTTGATATGTACGAGCTTTAACTCCTTGTTCGTCACGTCCCCGGTATAGCAGACGATCGTTCCAAGCTTAAACATACGCTCCAAAACGGAAGCCGTCAGCTTCACATCCTGGATCTTATACATGTAACAGTCATTCTCCTCCACCGTCAAAAATCCCTCGTCCACGGTGAGCATATCGTCTGTGATCGTATATTTGGTAAACGTCCATGGCAGTCCGAAGAAAAGCAGACGCTTCCGCTCCACATAGCGAACCTCCGCCTCTTTATTTTCTGTCTGACGTTTCATTTCTTCCGGCATATCATCTTTCCCCCTTTGCCCGCTGTCTCTCATCCAGCATATCCTTCCTATAGTCTACCCCACTTTTTCTCCCTGCGCAACAAAATATTTTTCTTGAAATCACCTCATGATTATTATATGATAGTAAAAATATATGCAGGAGGAATATCATGCGTCATTTAATGAGTCCGTTGGACTTCTCCGTTGGCGAATTGGACAAGCTGTTAAACCTTGCCGATGACATTGAGAAGCATCCACAGAAATACGCTCATGCGTGTGACGGCAAAAAGCTTGCCACATGCTTTTATGAGCCAAGTACAAGAACAAGACTTAGCTTTGAGGCTGCCATGCTAAACCTTGGCGGCTCTGTCTTAGGTTTTTCCAGTGCTGATTCCAGTTCAGCCTCCAAGGGAGAAAGTGTTTCCGATACCATTCGTGTTATCTCATGCTACGCAGACATCTGCGCTATGCGTCACCCAAAGGAAGGCGCTCCGCTCGTGGCTTCCTTAAAATCCCGGATTCCAGTTATCAATGCCGGAGACGGCGGTCACCAGCACCCCACGCAGACCCTGACAGATTTGCTGACGATTCGTTCCCTGCATGGTGAACTCGGCAATCTCACCATCGGTCTGTGCGGGGACTTAAAGTTCGGCAGAACGGTGCATTCCCTCATCCATGCGCTGATCCGCTATCCGGGCGTCCGGTTTATCCTGATTTCCCCGGAGGAGCTTCGGATTCCAAGCTATCTGCGCGAGGACGTGCTTGAGGCAAACAGCGTTCCCTTTACAGAGCTGGAGCGTCTGGAGGATGCGATGCCCGAGCTTGATATTCTCTATATGACGCGCGTGCAAAAGGAACGCTTCTTCAACGAGGAGGACTACGTCCGGCTGAAAAATTATTATATTCTGACAAAGGCAAAAATGGAGCTTGCAAAAAAAGACATGCTGGTGCTGCATCCGCTTCCAAGAGTCAACGAGATTTCCGTCGAGGTGGACGACGACCCGCGCGCTGCATATTTCAAACAGGCGCAGTACGGCGTTTATGTCCGCATGGCGCTGATCCTCACCTTGCTTGAGATCGACGTCGACGCACTTTGACCATTTACCGCAGAAAGGAAATACCATGCTAAATATCAGTGGAATCCATGAAGGATTTGTATTAGATCATATCCAGGCGGGCATGAGCCTTCAGATTTATCATGACTTAAATCTGGAGGAGCTTGACTGCACCGTCGCCATTATCAAAAATGCCAAAAGCAATAAGATGGGAAAAAAGGACATCTTAAAGGTTGAATGCTCCATCGAGGCGTTAGACCTTGACATTCTGGGCTTTATCGACCATAACATTACTGTCAATGTCATCAAGGACGATAAGATCGTCGAGAAAAAAATCCTGCATCTGCCAAAGCTTGTCAAGAATGTCATTACCTGTAAAAATCCCCGTTGTATCACCTCGATCGAACAGGAGCTTGACCAGATTTTCCTCCTGACCGATGAGGCGCACGAAATCTACCGCTGCAGATACTGCGAGGAAAAATACCGCAATCCAAACAGACGATAGAGCATAAGGGCTTTTGCTTATCAGGGAACCAAACTTCCTATTAAGGAACACCCCCCGGTAAGCAAAGCTCATAGCAATTCCATATTCCATAGGAGAAAACCTCCTGTATCCTTTGATCGTTTCATTTTATTTTATCCCGGTTTTCTCTTATAATCCAAACGGCAGGAGCACACGCAAAAGTATGGAAAGTAAAACCCCCGCCGCTGCCGTGACAGCCATTTCCTTCGCCGGACGCCGCAGTACGGCGAAACCGCCCAAAAGCACGGCAATGTTCTTTTTCAGTATAACCAACCTGCAAAAAAATTTCAACACAAGACACTGCTGCAGGGCGGCTCCCTTTATCCGAAACGCCTGTAAAACACTGAACAAAAGAGCCCTAAAGCACTTGCAGCAGCTTCTGCCATATGGTAAAATATACCTATCATTTTTAAGTAATTATGACCACAAAGGAGGAGAAGGTTTATGACGATTGGTGCAAAGATATGGCTTTGGATTCTTTTGATTTCCAACGCTCTCACACTATTCTATCTATTTGGTAACGACGCCGAAATGATTGCGATCGTGCAGATGTTTCTAAATCTGGCAGCTATTTCCCTGATGCTGTTTTTAAAAATGCGGGCAGGCTTTTTTCTGCTTTGCATACTGGCTCTCGTGGATCTTTTTTTCAATCTCAGGCTTTTGTCAGCACTTGGTTTCGTCTTTTTTATTTCCACTACCGTTGGATTGGGACTCAGGATCGGCATTACATGGCTATGTCTGAAAAACAGCTGGCAGGAAATGAAATAAAAAATTCATATGATCGCATTCTGAAAAGTTATATAACAAAAAACAACGAGAGACACGCTTCGCGAGCCACTCTTATGTCAACAAAAATCTCCCATATCCCCGATGCTTGGCAGCAATCGGTTCTATGGGAGATTTTTCTTTCACATAAATGGCCTCCGAGAAGTGTGATGCCCGTTCTTTCCGGCTAAGAAGCTTAAAACGAAAGACCCGCGGCACCCTTTTTATTCTACCTTCATCATCCGATACCCTACGCCTACATGCGTCTGAATATATTGGACAGAAGCATCATTTTTTTCAAGCTTCTTCCGCAATGTCGCCATAAAGACACGCAGAGATGCAACGTCATTTTCCCAGCTGTGCCCCCAGATATTCTGTGTGAGGTAAGTATGCGTCAAGACTTTTCCAACATTTTTGGAAAGCAGGCAAAGCAGCTTGTACTCGATCGGGGTCAAATGCATCTCCTCCTCGTCAAAATAAGCACAGCCGGACGAAAAATCAACCCGAAGCTTTCCATTGACAAATACAGAAGACATCGCCTGTTCTGCCTGTCCCATCATAAGCCGTCGTTCTGTCACGCGAAGTCTTGCAAGAAGCTCCTCAACCGAAAACGGCTTCGTCAGATAATCGTCCGCTCCCGCGTCAAGTGCCTCCACCTTATCGTTATCCTCGCTTCTTGCACTGATGATGATGATCGGCACATTCGACCATGTACGAATTTTTCTTATCACATCGATGCCATCCATATCCGGCAGTCCCAAATCCAGAAGAATAATATCCGGGTTATGCGATGACGCCTCCAAAATAGCCGTCTCTCCGTTCATTGCCGTCAGATACTTGTAATTATGCGCTTTCAAGGTTGTCATCATCAGATTCTGTACCGGTCTGTCATCCTCGACGATTAAGATCAATGTTTTATTCATATAAAGTTACCTCCTCGATTGGCAATGAAAATGTAAAGACTGCCCCGTGCGGAATATTGTCCGACAGCTTAAGCTCTCCTCCGTGCGCGGTAATGATCGACTGACAGAGAGAAAGCCCCAAGCCCAGACTGCGCCGGCTGTCCGCAACGTTTTTTGTTCCGCTGTAAAACATATCAAAGATAAACGGCTTCATCTCATCGGGAATGCCCGGTCCATTGTCTGAAATACTGACGATGGCGCGATTTCCCTCTTTTTTTGTGGAAATAATGATCTGCGATTCCTTTTGCGTATACTTGATGGCATTGTCCACAATATTAATGATGATCTGCATGATCATCCTTGCATCCACCTTCACCAGAATAATATCGTCGCATGCCTGATACAAAATCGTATGCTCCATTTTTTTCTGCTGATATGCGCCAGCGCCTCCGTCACCAGCTCATCCAAAAGCTCTGCCTGCAAATGGATATTCAGCTTCCCATCTTCGATCTTCGTTACGGAGAGCAGATTTTCCACCAAATTGATCAGCCACATCGAATCGTCATAAATATCTGCGTATAGCTGTTTTTTTGTTTCTTCGTCAAACTTTTCCTCATTTGACAAAAGATTGCTGGCATTACCAGAAATTGAGGTGAGCGGCGTCCGCAGATCATGCGAGATCGAGCGCAGCAGATTTGCCCGCAGCTGCTCTTTTTGCGCGAGAAACGCTGCCTCCTCCTTCTCTCTGGCATTTTTTTCATTTTCCAGTGCCAGCGCGCACTCTCCGAGAATCGATAATAAAATACTGTTCTCAAACGAATCCAATGGTTTCTCATGCATGACAATCCCGATCACTCCATAGACTCCCTCGCTTGTGCGAATTGACAGATACAGACATTGCGCATCTGACAGCGTATCTGTTGTCGCACCCGCGTGCTTGTTATTTTTGAGCACCCATAGCGCCACCGCTCTCTCTTTATCCGAAAAATACTCGTGCCGCGCCGATTTCCCATCCGGCGCAAAAAACCTTGGTTCCAGCAATGCCTCATTTTTTGCAAGATAGATTATCATATCCTTATTTAAAAGCTTCATCAGCTGCGTCGCCGTCACCGTAATGATCTGCTCCCTTTCCTTGACACGCTCTAAAAGCTGATTGGTATCAAACAAAATCTTTGTGCGAAATGCCGCCTGTGCTGCCTGCGCCGCCTGTCTCTTTAAGCGTTTGGCAAGCGTTCCCGTCAAAAATGCCGCAATAAACATGATAATAAACGTAACGGGATAATCTTTTTCATAGGCAAGCAGCGTATATCGCGGCTCCGTAAACAAAAAATTAAAGACAACCACACTGATAGCAGACGAAATCAGACTGTAAATGCGCTGCGTCGTGATGACGGAGGTCACCAGCACACTGAGAATATACATCATAATGATATTGGATTCACTCATCCCAAAACGCCAGAATACATAACCGATCACCGAGGAGAGCACGAGCATCCCAAGACTTTTTCCCATATCCGCGGCATTAAAAACATGCTGTGCTTTTCGTCTCGCGCGTCTGACCCGATACGCCATCTCAGAACTGCTGTTGGGGATGATATGCACGTCTACATTCGGCGCCTGCGCGATCAGCTTCTCGGTGAGCGCCGGCTTTCCGAACATCGTTTTTTTTGTAGCTGCGCTTCTGCCGATGACGATTTTAGAAACGCCGGATAATCGTGAAAATTCGGCGATCTGAAACGGCACGTCTTCCCCGTATACTGTCTCAATCTTTGCCCCCAGCTGCTCGGCGAGACGCATATTGCCCCGCAGCCGTTTCCTATCCTCCTCCATCACCGCAAAATCAGGGGTTTCCACATATAGCGCCGTAAAAGCGCCGCGGAAAGCCTGCGCCATACGCGCCGCCGTACGGATCAGCTTCCTATTGGACGGTGATGAAGAAAGGCACACCAAAATATGCTCATCCGTATAATAATCGCCGCCGCTCTTTACCCGCGCCTCCTCGGAAAGCATATTGATCCTGTCTGCGCATCTGCGGAGTGCGATCTCCCTTAAGGCGATCAGATTTTCAATCTGGAAAAAATTTTTTGCGGCTCTTTTCGCCTGATCGCCGCGGTAAACATTTCCTGCCTGCAGACGCTCCAGCAGCTCCTGCGGCTCAATATCGATCAGCTCTACCTGGGAGGCATGATCAAACACGGCATCCGGCACGCGCTCCCTGACCATGATCCCGGTGATCGCGGCAACCATGTCGTTCAAGCTCTCGATGTGCTGCACATTTACGGTCGTGTAGACATCGATCCCTGCCGCGAGCAGCTCCTTGACATCCTGATAACGCTTCGCATGGCGGCAGCCTTTAGCATTTGTATGCGCCAGCTCATCCACTAGGATCAATCTCGGCTTTCGCCTGATCGCCGCATCCAGATCAAACTCTCGAAGCGTGATCCCGTTATAATCGATCACCAGATTCGGAAGCTGCGGAAGCCCATGCAGCAGCTCCTGTGTCTGCGGTCTTGCATGAGGCTCCACATATCCGGCAACTACATCGATGCCTCTTTGCTTTGCGGCATGCGCTGCCTGAAGCATGGCATAGGTCTTTCCCACACCCGCCGCATATCCAAAAAATATTTTCAGATGTCCTCTGTTTTTCTCATATTCCTCCCGCTTTACCGCCGCGAGCAGCTGCTCTGGGCTCTGACGATTTTCTTCCATCCGCGCTCCCTCTGTATTTATGATTTTTATGCTTTCTTGCTGTGCCTGCTTTCAGCAAATTGCAGACTCCTGTCATAAAAAGAAATCCTAACACGCCAGCAAGAAAAAATACAAGCAACAGCATGACTGTTTCCATTATAACACCTCCGCAGAACTAACCGCTATTTTTTTCTGTCAAAAATACCGGGACTTTCTGTTTTACTCCCGCGCCATCGCCTGAGCCACTGCCAGATTACACTTTAGGACATTCACACGTTCTTCGCCAAAGAGCCCAAGCACCTTATGCTCCGTATTCTCCTCCACGATCTTTTCGACCGTCTCCTCACTCAAACCGGAATGCTCCGCCACTGCTGCAATCTGGATCTCCGCCGCCTGTGGACTGATGTGCGGATCAAGCCCGGAGCCTGACGCTGTCAGCAGATCTGCCGGTACCTCCTCCGCCGTCACACCCGGATGTGCCGCTAAAAATGCATCCAGATCCTCCTCGATCCTCGCCTTTAAATCAGGATTGGAGCTTCCATAGTTAAACGAACCGGATGCCGCACCGCTAAACGCACCGCTCTCTGCCTCCTCCTTCGTGTAGGTGTTATAATTTACGGCAGACACCCTTCCCTTGAAAAAGCAGTCCTCTGTAAAACGCTGTCCAAGCAGCTCGGAACCGACTGCCTTTGCAGAGTCTGTCGTCAGATTTCCGTTTTTATCAATCAGACTTCCGTTCGCCCTTGCCTGCATCGTGACCTGGCTTGCGCCGGTCAGCAGCAGCGGATAAGCAAACGAGCATAAAAGCATCATCACCAGGCAAAAGAAACATGCAGTTTTTAACATTTTACCAAAGCTTTTCATAGAGCTTCCCTCCTTACATTCCTAACACAGACAAAAGCGGTGCTACAAGCATGTCTATGATCTTGATTCCGACAAACGGAACGATCACCCCGCCCAGTCCGTAGATTCCCATATTACGCAGAAGAATTTTCTCTGCCTTCATCGGCTTGTACTTCACGCCCTTCATGGCGATCGGGATCAGCGCCGGAATGATGATCGCATTAAAGATCAGCGCTGATAATATCGCGCTTGCCGGCGTTGCCAGATGCATGATATTTAAAATCTGCATCTGCGGCAGAATCATCGTAAACATTGCCGGAATGATCGCAAAATATTTTGCAATATCATTTGCGATACTAAAGGTGGTCAGCGATCCTCTGGTGATCAGAAGCTGTTTTCCGATTTCCACCACTTCCAGAATCTTAGTCGGATCAGAATCCAGATCGACCATGTTGGCAGCCTCCTTCGCCGCCTGCGTTCCCGAATTCATCGCAAGTCCGACATCCGCCTGCGCCAGTGCCGGCGCGTCGTTCGTTCCGTCTCCCGTCATGGCGACCAGCTTGCCCTCTGCCTGTTCCTTCTTAATCGCCTCGATCTTATCCTCCGGCTTACACTCTGCAATAAAGCCATCAACGCCCGCCTCCTTTGCGATCGTTGCCGCCGTCAGCGGATTATCTCCCGTACACATAATTGTCTTGATCCCGATCTCGCGCAGCCTTGCAAAGCGCTCGGAGAGTCCTGGCTTTACCGTGTCCTTTAAATAAATCACACCAAGTATTTTCTGACCGACACAGACCGTCAGCGGCGTTCCTCCGAGATTGGAAACCCTTGTTACGATTTCCTCCAAATCTTCGGGAATCTTTCCTCCCTGCTCTCTGACAAATGTCTTGATCGCCTCGGAAGCGCCTTTTCTGACAACCGTACCGTCTGCCAGATCCACTCCGCTCATCTTTGTCTGCGCCGTAAATTCGACAAAGGACATCTGCTCTTTGCCACAAAGTCAAGTGATGAATTAAAAAAAGGAAACAACATTGAGAAATCTATCTTTGTATATTGCTTACCTATACTATTTAATTGTTTCTGAAATGAATTACATTGCTCAGTGTCTTGATTGTTCCAAACTGATTCATATCAATTTTTAACAATTCATATCAGTCTATATGAGTGTGTAGAAAAGTTCAAAACACTTATCTTGTTTAAGACAACCTAAATTTTTGTAAAAATACAAGATAACAATTATTAACAAAAAATATCTTGATAAGGCTCCGTTTTTTAAATATAATTTTATTAAAAGCATATGAGTAAGCGATAGAGAATCTTTATCTTAAACTGTCGGAATGGTTTTAATGACAACACTGAAAGAGGTTATGAATGATATGATAGAAGAAAAATCAAAAATTATGGTGGTAGATGATGATCATGAAATCCGGGAGGTTATTTCAGTTTTATTGTCCAATGAGGATTTTGATATAATTGAGGCAGAATCCGGTGAAGAAGCTTTAAAATTGTTGGCTGCCAATATCGATTTAATCATTTTGGATGTTATGATGCCAGGGATGTCCGGCTATCAGGTTAGTAGAATGATTCGAGAGCGGTCAAATGTGCCAATTTTATTTCTAACTGCGAGAACTCAAAATTCTGATCTTGTATTAGGGTACTCCTCTGGTGGAGATGACTATTTAGCAAAACCATTTTCTTATCCGGAATTGATTGCACGAGTTAAGGGATTGCTACGGAGGTATACTGTTTATCAAGGAAAACAAATCCCAAAACGAAAATCAGAATATATTGAATGGAATGGCTTACGTGTAGATTGCTGTCGCAATATGGCATGGAAATATGGGAAGGAATTAGAACTTACCTCAACAGAATATCGTATATTACGATTATTATTGGCTCATCCAAAGCAAATATTTTCAGCTCAAAATATCTATGAAAGTGTCTGGGAAAAACCATTTTTCTCTACTGATAACAACTCTGTTATGGTGTTTATTCGGAAATTAAGAGATAAAATTGAAGACGATTCCCGACATCCTATCCATCTCGTAACTGTTTGGGGAAAGGGGTACCGTATTGAATAGAAAGCTCAAACTTGTTTCCCAACGATTGGGAATAAAAATGTTAGCTATTGCGGCTTTTGCACTTATTTGTGCATGGTTAGGACATTATTTGCTATCTGATGTGATTGCGGAATGGTTTTTTTATAATTCAAAGTTTGATGCTTATTGGGAAGCAAAAAGTGATGCTGCTGTACAAGACTTTCAAAAGTATGTAACTAATCACAATCTTTCGACACAGAATGCATTGACTGACACGGAATGGAATAAGCAAAATTCTGATATTTTTTTGTTCACAGAGCCGGAACACCTGTATGAAGAAAAAATAGCATCCACAGAATTTGAAGATGAAGACAAATACGAAATCATATACTGCTCGGATGGCGTTATCTACGCTACATCTTACTCACCGGGAAATTCTTACTTTTTTTGGTGGAATACTGCTGGTTTGTTATTTGGATTTTTTCTTTTCCTGGGAATTCTTATACCTTTTAACGCTTATACCATACATCGAATCAACAAACTTTATCAGCAAGTATTACTTTCTTCTCAATCTGGAAGGAATTGTAGTATTAAAATTGGAGGAAGAGATGAAATAGCAAAACTCGGAAATGAAATTGAATTTATGAGAATATCGTTACTATCCTTATTAGAAAATGAGGAAAAAATGAGATCTGAAAGAGAGCAAATGGTCGCATCACTTTCTCATGACCTTCGTACTCCTCTAACTAAACTTACCGGGTACTTGGAAATAATGATTCATAAAAAAGATTTAACAGAAGCAGAGCATAAACTCTACCTTACAAAAGCCATCGAAAAGGCACATCATATGAAAATTTTGACAGATGAATTGTTTCATAAATTTGTGACAGAAACAGAAAATAGGTTTGAGTATCCAAACGAACTAATTGACGGAGGAGAATTTCTAAACCAACTATTGTATGAGGAATGTACTGAACTGGAATCTGAAGGATTCTTGGTAAAACAAATTCCGATGTTTAATTCTGGGTATTTTTGCCGTTTACATATAGGAGATATTCGAAGATCATTTGATAATATTTTTTCTAACTTGCGGAAATATGCAGACCCTAAGATTCCAATTGTTATCACAGAAAAAGAACAACAGAATCAAATTTGCGTCATGATTGAAAACTATAAAAGTAAGCAACCTTTGAAGACAGCAAGCCATAAAATAGGTTTAATGACTATTCAGACATTAGTAGAACAGAATGGTGGTTCAGTAAATATAGAGCATGATATTACTAAATTTTCTATTGAAATTCTTCTACCAGTTATGCAAGTACCTGATTGTAATAGCGATATTTAATTGGGATCAATTACATGTATATGATTAAAAATAAGAATTATTAAGGATTTGATGTGCCAGAAAATAAGAAATGAGATTTATACTATCCTCATGTTAGATTGATTCGATCAACATAAATATCTAAACAAATATGAGGAGGTATATTTCAATGAAAAAATTAGCAAATCAAATCATGAGTTTTATCCTGGTCTTAACAATGGTATTTGCAACGGGTACTACAGCTTTTGCCGCAGAGCAAAATAGTACATTGTACAAAATACAACAGCTTGTACAAAAAGCGGAATCAGAAAGAGAACGGTACGGTGAAGCCACAGATGAAACCGCTAAACAGTTACAGGTTGCCCTTGAAGCTTTTGGGGTGGAAACTGGTTCATATTCAGGGACTCAGCCGGTTGTCTTAGAGGATGTGATCGCTACTAGAGGCTATGGACAAACACATGATTTAGGAAAGGGTTGGACATATAGAGTTGATAGACCGTCTTCTGACAATGCTAAGCCCCATGTACATGTAGATAATAATAGCAAAAATATTCATGGTGTAGAAAACGTAGATGGAACACCAAGTCATGGGAAAACTCTTGACGGTTCGAAAGTTCCTAAAGATGTCCAGAAGAAAGTTAAAGATTCAAAAGATTATAAAAAAGGACAAAAAGATTTGAAAAAGATGCAGGAAGCGAAAAGAGAGATACACCGCAGAAAATTGAATTTGTCTGTGAATAAAGACCTGCTGATTGCAGCCGGTATTTTTGTCACAGCTGTAGGCGTTGCCTTTGTAGCACCTGAATTTCTTCCTGCATTGTTAGCCGCTGTTTAACATTTGCAGGAGTGTGGTGAAATGGTAAATTATATATTTAAATTAGAATTCAACTATAAGGATACGATTTTTTTTTCTATCCAAAATGAAGAACGAGATGTAGCTCTTATTGTGTTTGAAGATTGTTGTCGTAAAGGAGAATTGCTTAAAGATTTCCCTTTTCTGTGTCCACAGTACTATTCTTCCGAAGAAGAATGGGACGATGATCGCAATTTGATAACAGCAAGTGTTTATGCTCTAATTGAAGAAGAGTATCCGCCAGAAATGCAAGATGATATAGAATATCTTGTTGAATCCATGATAGAATATAAACCTGCTGTAAATCATAAAGTGCAGTTTTTTAATAATCCGACGGTTAGAAAATATTACAGTGAACGAACAGAAAATAGAATGCAATTTATTAATTATGTATTGTCCTTATGTGAAAATAAAGAGACAGTATCCTTAAATGAAGATGACTTCAATCACCTAACACAATATAAAGCTAAACGTGACAATTAACTCAAAAGACCCACCCGATTATCTTAATTTCAGGTGGGTCTTTTGGGTTTTCGTAAAATCGTATTAATAAAGCTACAAGATAGATATTCGATCAGCTGACTGGGAAGAAGAAGCTACCAACTTATCCAGAAACATTATAATTTGTATGAGACTCTGAGATATCATTTTCTACTATACTACTGATAATTTACTGACAAACAAATTGTGAATATATCTATTGCAATTTTACAAAAAGAAAAGCCTCATCCCTCGCTGATTGAGAGATGAGGCGAAATGATTATGCTGTAATCTCCGGGATTTCTCCGACAAAGTTATAAACGATTCTGACTTCCTGCACCTTCTGTCCGTCAATCTTCTTGACTTCACCCACCAAAATTTTGCTGATGAGCCGGTTCAGCACCGCTTCATCCAGTTCTTCAATGGCTGCATAGCGCCGGATTTCTTTGATGAAGGTGCGGACTTCATTTTCCTGTTCGTCAGAGTGGCGCATCATCAACAGTAGGTCTTGCAGGCGCTTCTGGTTGGCTTCCTGCTCTTGTTCCAGTGTTGCTGTCAGCTTCATAAAACGCTGCTCAGTCAGGATTCCTTTTGCCTTATCGGTATATAGGCTCAGGAACATCTCATCAATTTCACGATTCCTGCTTTCCAGTCGTTGACATTCCTTCTGTGTCTGGGAGGCATCCAGAAGATACCGGCGCTCCATCCGGCTACTCAGCCGCTGATAAAAAGCATCGGCATCTTTGAGCGCAGTCTTTGCCAGTTCCTGAATATCTTTCAGCACAAGGTTGTATAAATCTCTGGCTTCGATCTTGTGGCTGGTACAGGCGTTCTTGCCCAGCCTGTTGTAGGTCTGGCAGATATAATACGCCTTATCAATCGGTTCCCGCTGTTCGCCGGTAAAACGGTTCTTTCCGGTTCTGCCAACCTTTTCATACCGCACCTGCATGGACTTTCCGCAAGTCGCACAATAAATGATACCGTGGAACAGGTTATAAAAGGGGCAGGAGTTGCCCTTCATAATGGTTGGTCTGCGGTTAATGATTTCCTGCACCTGCTCCCATTCTTCCGGGGAGATGATTGCTTCATGGCAATCCTCGATAATTTCCCAGTCCTCACGAGGGATAATGTCATAGGTGTTGGAACGAATCCCTTTCTGATGTGTCCGGCAGACCAGATGTGCGCCCTTATAAAAGGGATTCCGCAGGATATGGCTGATTCTTGCACTTCCCCATGAATAGTAATTTACATCACATTCTGTGTTGCTTTTTACTCTGGTGATCGGGACTTTATCATCCATGAGCTGCTTTGCAATCCGCATACATCCCCAGCCATCCAGTGCCATATCATAGATTTTTCGGATTACCGGTGCTGTCTCAGGGTCACGGATCAAATGTCCCTTATCCTCCGGGTCACGCATCAAACCGAGGGGCGGCTGCCCACCACAAAACTTCCCCTGCCGGGAACGGGTCATACGCCCTGCCAGCACCTTTTTGGAAATATCCCGGCTGTACATATCGTTCAGGATATTCTTAAACGGCGTAATGTCCATTTCCTGACGGGTCAGGCTGTCCACTCCGTCTGTAATGGCAATATAGCGTACATTGTGTTTTGGGAAAAAGATTTCGATATAACTGCCAGCTTCGATATAATTCCTTCCCAGTCTGGACAGGTCTTTGGTGATGACGCAGCCGATCTTTCCCGCCTCAATATCGGCAATCATGCGCTGAAAAGAAGGGCGGTTGAAGTTGCGGCCTGTATAACCGTCATCCACATAATACTCATACTGGAACATTCCGTTTTTTTCGGCAAAGTCCCGGAGCATAAGTTTCTGGTTGCTGATGCTCATGCTCTCATTATCGCCGCCATCCTCCAGAGAGATACGGCAATAAAGGGCTGTGATTTTCTGATTAACTTGTTTTTTCCTGCTCATAGTGTTCTCCTTCTATGAACAGGGACACGATACCATTATAATACCATGTCCCTGTCCCTGATTCAACTGCTTTACGCCGCTTTCTGTGCCATTTCCCGATGCTCCAACCATTCCTCGAAGTGTTCGCAGGTCTGACGCTCGATCAGCTGCTCAAAGGCTTCTCGCATGGTTTTGTCCCCAGAAAACTCACGAACCACTACAAACTGGACTTTTTTATTCTGCTTCTTGTTTTTCTCCATAGGCTACCTCCATAGAATAGGGGATCAGACGGTGGCTGCGGCAACGAAGTCCGGCAACGAACATCAAAAAACCTGTAAACTATCGTCTGACCCTGATTTCTTACTTTTCAAATTTTCTTATAAAATCTCGTTGCTTTCGTTGCCGAAAACATAGATAGATCATAAAAAGCCTTTACTTGCGGGCTTTTTCTATATCAAAACCACAAATTTATCAGCAACGAACCCGGCAACCAACCGACAACCATCCCGGCAACAGACCGTCCTTGTCAGGCGATCCACTCCTGCGGAAGTTCCAGCTGACGGCATTCTTCTTCACTCAGTTCTACAAATCCACCTTCGTTGCTGGGTAGTTCGTTGCCGGAAGTGTCCCGTTCCCAGCCCTTTTGTCTGCCATATCCGGCAAACATCCGGGGATTGGAAAAAGGCTTCCAACCGGTCACGACCGTGTTCATGATCTCATTGATATTGTGGAACTGCCACCGCTTCGGCTCATCAAAGGTATGTCCCAGCGCCTCCTTGAACAGCTGTTTTGAGCAGACCATGTTTCCGGTGTAGTGTTCCAGAAATCCCTGTATCTGTCCGGCTTCGGTGTCCTCCGGCATGAAGTCTTTCTGCACCTCCACCAGTTGACGCTGGATGGACTTGCTGAATTTCATAGAATATTTGCCGCTGCGGTAAATACTCATAGCTTCTGCCCACATCTGCAAAAGATACGCTCTGGAATCATCCTCATCCTCCAAAATGTGAACCTCTGCATTCTCCGGGTAAATCATGATTGGGAGAAAGCGCCGGTTCCCGGCTCGATCCAGCGGCAGAAAGTCCAGCGTATTCGAGGAACCACCGAACACACACTGCCGAAGCCGGTCTTTAGGCTGAGATTCATAAGGTGTCCGGTAGGTTTCCTTCTGTCGGCTGATAAAGGAACGGATTTCTTCAATGCTCTTTGCGCTGCTGGTGGCAAGCATCTCTGACATCTCAATGATCCAGTGACCTTGTAGCTTTTGGAATACCCGGTCGTCATCCAACTTCTTCAGGTCATCAGAGAACCATTCGTCCCGGATCGCCAGCAGTCGGAAGAAGGTGGACTTCCCGGCACCCTGACCGCCCACCAAACAAAGCATTTCCTCATATTTGGAACCGGGACGGAATACCCGGCGTATAGCACCCAGCAGGAAATGTTTCAGCATTTCTTCCACATAGTCACTTTCATCAGCACCAAGAAAATGGTGCAGACAGGATCGGATGCGTGGTGTACCGTCCCAGACAAGGCTGTTCAGCACATCCTGAATCGGATGGTAACAGTTTTCGTTTGCTACGATAGAAAGGGCAGCCGTGATCTTTTTCTCACTGGTCAGCTCATAGTTTCTCTCAAAATAGAGGAGAAGATATTTCACATCAGTATCCGTCAGAGCGCTGGTATTCCTGCGCCAGCCCAAGTCCTGTACAATGTCTACCCGGTCTGTCAGGAGATTAAGCCGGATGGCATCCCGCAGGAGTGGATCGCAGCAGAACACAATCCGGCAGTTGTCGATGGTGTTGGCTGTTTTTCCCTTGTCGGTAACAGAAAGGCTCTGCCGCACCTCATCAACGCTCTGTTCCGGCGCTATGGCTTCGGCTGCGCTCATCACAGCCTGCTGGGTAGCTGGAGATAAACTCTGATATTCGCTGTTCAATTTTCCTCACCTCTTTTCCATACTCAGCAACTACAAAAGCTCGTTCTTCTATGCTGTCAGACAGAAGAAGATCCAACAGATATTCGATATATGGCTGCCTGTGCAGAGCCTCCACAAACAAAGTATTCCAGTCATCCTCCGGTTGTTTGGGCGCATATTCTTCTTTCCATCGTTCCAGCAAACGCAGGTAGTCGCACAGCACCCGAAAGCATTTCTGCTCTGCCTGCCGGTATCGCATTTCCTCGCTGATTTTTCTTTTGATTACTCTCTTTTGTGGCGGATCGTGGCCTTTGCGGTCAAAGCTGATTGAGAAGTCCTCTGCCAGCTTTAAGGCAGCTTCTTTACTGCTTAGTCCAAAAAGACGGGAAGTGAAATCAATCACATCTCCATCTGCCTGACAGGCAAAACAATGGAACCGTCTGTCCACCTTCATGCTGGGATGCCTGTCATCGTGAAACGGGCAACAAGCCATCCCGTTGCGTCCTACTGAAATTCCATAAACCAAAGCAGCCTGCCTTGTGGTAACAGACTGTTTTACTGCTTCAAATACATTCGTTTCTTCCACCTCCAAACAATGCAAAAGGCATCCGGTTTCCATAGAAAATCAGATGCCTCACAATTCCATATCCTGTTTTCTTGTTGAAGCAATCCGTCCTTCACGCTCCCAGCGCTCCCGGTTCTCCCGATCAGCGTCCAGTTTGCCTTGTGCCAGCTTCTCCTTAATGGATTTTCTGGCTTTATTTTTGATCTGCTCTTTGCCAGCCTGTTTGACCTCCGGTTTTAACAGCACCGACTGTACCTTTTTGAGAACTTTTTCAGCAGACTGCTGTAATTTTTCTCGCACCCTACTCAGCAGAGTGTTCGCTATCTTCACAACTTCTGGCGAATTTTTGGCATTGGGCGATACCACGCTCTTTCGATATTTCTCAATTACTTCCATATCTTCAAGCTGGGTTTGTTCCCGAACCTTGTCGGTCACAACCTCCACCGCCTTGTCATAGGCTGCACCGGAAACATCTTCCAGTAAGGTTTCTACATCCTCAATTTTTAGCGTCAGTTCCTCCAGCTTTTGCTCCTGTGTCGCCAGCTGCTCCTTCTGCTTCATCAGGATATAATCCTGCTTTTCCAAATAGTCACGCCCACCATAAGACGGCTCCTGTTCCAGATGCAGCCCATGCCGTTTGGCAATGTCAAATAAGATTGTCCGACAGACTGCATCAAAAGTCTGTTTCCGGTTATTGTGCTTTCCTTTTGGCTGTTCCGGTTTAGGGAGAGGGATACCCAGTTCCTCCAACGCCTTTTCCTGCTGGGGGCACAGCTCTCCATACCGATTTTCACAGTCAAATACATGGCGCTCATGGATGTGCGGAGTCCCTTCATCCAGATGGAGCGCCCAGTCTAAAATGTGGCTATGAGAACCGAAACGGTTTTCAAATTCCTCATAAAATTCACTGACAATGAGCGCTAAAGTCTCCGGCGGAACGGATTCTTCCATAGTGCCGATCTGGTAGATGCTTTCTTCTGGACAGGTCTTGTTATTTTTCAAAAGATCATCCACAGTGCGATTGCGCTCAATGTGCCGGGTTTTCTCGTTCCGGGCGTTCTGAGCATTGACATGGTCGGCATAATGCTCGTAGTAATACATCCGTTCAATTTCCTCAAAGCTGAAATCCGGCTGCTCTGGGTTTTCCCGAAAGTCGTGGGTGGTAAAGCCCCGGTAACAGTCCCAGTACACATTTTGTCTGGCACGCTCAGCGTCAATGTGTTCGCTATTTTCTACATCGAACCGACGGTCATTGTGCCGGGGATTGTAAGTGCCATGCTTCCCAGATCGTCCATTGTGTCTTGTTAATTTCAAACATTTTTCCTCCTTCCTGCAAAGATGTTCTGGGCTGGGGAGGGCGGCTAAGCCGCCAGACCTGCGAAGTTTTGCGTCAGGTAATACCCAGTACAAGTTGACGCAGGCATCAACTTTCCCTGGGCAAGGCGTTTCACCCTTGACCCGATGAGGCTGGCTGCCCTCAACCCGCCAATGGGCGTTGCCCCTTGACCCCAGCAGTGCGCTGCCGCCCCTGCACCCCGGCACAAAGGGCTGGCTGCCCTCTGTACTCCCGCACCGGCGAAGCTGGCCTTCACCGCAAAAGCGGTTTTTACCAGTTTCACCGGCTCCGTATCCGTACATTTACGCCCATAGGCGAGAAGTGGATACAGAATACGCCTGCGGAAATTGCCAATCAAAACAGCGGGTGCAGACCCGATATTTTTTCGTAAATCGCCCTCATTTTAAGCGATTTTTTCTTCTGTCTGGATAACCTGAAAGCCATGCTCTTTTGCGTACTCCCTTGCAGCTGCCAGCCGTTCTTCGCTGTACGGCGGCACCAGCCGGATCGAAAGTCGGGACTTGTCCAGTACATAGGTCACGCTACCTTCCGGCGTACTGCGTTCCAAGCGGCACAGCAGAGGATACTTCCGGCTGAAATCCTCCAGTCTGCGTTTCAAACTGGCATTGAAGGTGTAGATACTGGCAATCGTCTCGCCCTCATTCCAGTTGATGATGGTTTCTTTTTCATATTTAGACAGCTTCCTCATACAGTTCCTCCTCATAATCGGTGTTTGCTTTCAGCGCACGCAGACTGCGTCTAATCCGGCGGTATTCGTCCATCTCCATACGCAGATGATGGTAAAAGGCTTCGTACCACCTTTCCTCTGTCTCTGTCTCAATTTTACGAGCAAGATGAAGCATCTGGCTTTTCGCCTCCGGGTCAACAGTCAATGCTGTCAGCCATTTCAGCCTTGTCACTGTGTTGTGATGGCTGGGGCAGGCGTAAGCGTAAAGAATTTTCTTTTCCTTCATATTCAGTTTCATAATGATCTACCTCCATTCATTTGATGCGGTATGTTCCGCATCGTTTATTTTTCTGTCTGCCGGTCTGTCTGCAAAATATTCCTGCCCGGATTCTCTCCCAGCGTATTGTCCTCTTTGGTGCGCTCTTATCGTGGCGTCACTTCCCCGGAGGTCATTCCCCTTGCAGTCGGTCATTCATTTTTCAAGGTTCTATGTCTCCTGACAAGAACCAGTTTACCGAAAAAAGAGGGCTGCTCCCGTATGTCCAAGACGCAGGAAAAACACATGAAAACCGCATATTTCCACGCTCTCGGAAATGTGCTATAATGAAAAACAAAAACCGTTGGCAAGGAGGTGCTTTGATGTACACAAAACTGTCAATACCGGAACGGCTCAAAGACCTGCGAGTGGTGGATAAGCACCTGACGCTGGAACAGCTGGCAGAACAGACCGGTCTGTCTAAGTCGGCACTGGGGAAATATGAGAGCGATGACTACAAAGACATCAGCCCATTTGCGATTGCGACACTGGCAAAGTTTTACGGAGTGTCCACTGATTATCTGATGGGCGTGTCAGAAAATAAAAATCACCCAAACACGGAGCTTCAGGCTCTGCATCTGAGTGACGCTATGGTGGAACTTTTGAGCAGCGGAAAGATCAACAACCGCCTGCTTTGTGAACTGGCGACCCATCCGAATTTTTTGCGGCTGATGGTTGATATGGAAATCTTTATTGACCGGATCGCTGATATGCGGGTGAACCAGATGAATCTGATTCTGGAAGCTACCCGGCAGACCATTCTGAAAGAACACGCACCTGGAGAAAATGATCTGTATATGCGGACGCTGAAATTGGGTCAGGTACAGGAGAACGATTTTTACAGCCATATCCTTCATGATGATCTGGACAGCATTGTCCGGGATATACGGGAAGCTCATTTGAAAGACAAGACCACAGCTGACCCACAGCCAACGCTGGATGAGGTCAAAGAGAATTTTGAACAGGCCATACAGATGGGAACCGACACAGAAGCTATGATCCATGAGTTCTGTGATAAAATGCAGATTCCTTTTGAAAAAATTTCATCCGAGGATTTTTCTGCTTTTCTGCGGATACTGAGCCTGTCCAAACTGCTTAAAAACCCAAACAATATGCGGGGCAAAGCCAAGCCACAGCCGTATTATATGCCAAAAAAGAAAAAGCGCAGGTAGCAAAAAGGCCGTCCACTATAAAAGTGAATGGCCTCAGTTTTTCCACCTTCTCAGACGAAAATCATCTCAGACCGAATGACTTCCTCTGCCCGGTGGCGTATGCTGTTCATGTGACCGACCCATGCAAGCTGGTCTTTTGCTTTCAATTCCTCCGTGACTCCCTCTGTTTCTTTTATCTGGGCAATGGTACAATCCAGACGGTTCTGTGCCTGCTCATCCAGATTGGCAAGATATGTCCACAGCTTTCCAGACAGAAGCAATTCATTGTACCGGTCGGGACAATACTCTTGCAGATATTCCCTGTGCATCCGTCCCCACCGTCCGATTGGGCGGCTTTCCTCCGGCAGCTGTAAGTCTGGAATATAGTAGTCTCCGACCAGAACATAGTCCAGACCGTTACTGTCATCATGGATATGCTTTTTCAATTTCTCCATAGCGACCTCCTGTTTTCGTTTTATCCGAATCCAGTTGATCGTGTCCCTGTTCATCTGTTATTCAAGGCAACTGAACTCGTCACCATGAATTATGGCATATCCTTTATCTCCTCGGATAACTCGCAGCCCATCTGCCGACCGAGGTCAACCGTGGACTTTCCCTCCGGCGTCTCATCCATCAGTGAGCACAGCACACTGTAATGGATTAAATCCTCCTTTGTGACCCAGTTTACCGGATAAAACTCGGCAGCCAGACGATTTCCATAAGTGATCGTTCCTGTTTTGTCCAAAATCATGGTATCCACATCACCGCATGCCTCCACGGCCTTTCCCGACAGGGCAATGACATTAAATCTTGTCACACGGTCCATGCCGGCGATACCGATCGCAGAGAGAAGTCCGCCGATCGTTGTTGGAATCAGACACACCGTCAGCGCAACTGCCCACGAAACCGGAATGTTGACTCCCAGATAGGCCGCGAACGGATACAGCGTGATCACCACGATCAGAAAAATAACCGTCAGCACAATCAACAGCGTATTGAGTGCGATCTCATTCGGCGTTTTCTGTCTGGAAGCGCCCTCCACCAGCGCAATCATCTTATCGAGAAACGAATGTCCCGGCTCTGCCACAATCCTTATTTTCAGCCAGTCCGACACCACCGTCGTGCCTCCCGTCACGGAGGAGAAATCTCCTCCCGCCTCTCTTGTAACAGGTGCAGACTCTCCGGTAATCGCTGACTCATCCACTGAGGCAATTCCCTCGATGATCTCTCCGTCGTTTGGAATGACCTCTCCGGTCTTAACCAGAACAATATCATCCTTCTTGAGCTCGGAGGCACCGATCACTTTTTCACTTCCATCGGGAAGCAGCAGCCTCGCCACGGTATCCTGCTTTGTTTTTTCAGGGAAGCCGCCTGCGCTTTGCCCCTGCCCTCCGCAACCGATTCCGCAAAGTTTGCAAATAAAACAGTGATAAACAAAACAACAGTCACAATTCCGTTATAAATCCGGTATGTCTCGTTCCCCCCAAATAAGGTTGGGAAAAAGGTCAAAAGCAGCGTGATCACACATCCGATCTCCACCACGAACATCACCGGATTTTTTACCATATACCGGGGATCCAGCTTCTGGAAGGAACCGATAATGGAAGATTTTAATATATCCCGTGTCACAAATTTTGTGCCGTTCTTCTTAGCCATGTCAATTCTCCTCTCTACATCCACAGTGCCAGATGCTCTGCGATCGGACCTAATGCCAGCGCCGGGAAAAAGGTCAGTGCCGCAAAAATGTATACAATGAATACAAGAATGATCATAAAGGTCACATTATCTGTCCGAAGCGTTCCGATCGTCTCATTGACCGTTTTCTTTTTCAACAGAGAGCCTGCGATCGCAAGCTGTGCAATCAGGGCAATGTAGCGTCCGAAGAACATCGCCAGTCCCGTCGTTACATTCCAGAATACACTGTTGTCCGCCAGCCCCTCAAAGCCGGAGCCGTTATTTGCCGCCGACGACGCATATTCATAGAGCACCTGCGTCAGACCATGGAAACCGGGGTTTGTGATACCCGCCAGACCGTCCTGCATGGAGACTGCCAGCCCGGAAAATCCCAACACCAGCAGCGGATGGATCAAAATGATGATCGCTATCAGCTTCATCTCTTTTCCTTCAATCTTCTTATTCAGATATTCTGGTGTCCTTCCCACCATCAGTCCGCAGATAAACACTGCGAGAATGACATAGGTCACCATATTCATCAGACCGACGCCCTTGCCGCCAAACACACAGTTTAACATCATATGAAGCAGCGGCACCATACCGCCGAGCGGTGTGAGTGAATCGTGCATATTGTTGACGGTACCGGTGGTAAAGGATGTCGTGACCGTCGTAAACAGCGCAGACTGATCAACGCCAAACCGTACCTCTTTTCCTTCCATACTGCCCATATCCTGATTGATGCCCGTCGCCTCAATCACCGGATTGCCGGCTCGCTCCGCCCCAACGCAGATCGTAAGACCTATGACAAACAGAATTGCCATTGCTCCGAAAATCACCGCGCCCTGCCGTCCCATTAACGGCTTCCTGACAGTCTTCTTTTCCTTTTTCCGGTCATGCAGCATCAGTCCAAAAGTCACTACACATGCTCCCGGCAAAAGCATCATCGAAAGCATTTCGATCATGTTGGAGATAACGGTCGGATTTTCAAAGGGAGTCGACGAGTTCGCACCGAAGAATCCACCACCGTTTGTTCCCAGATGCTTAATGGATTCCAGAGCCGCAACCGGTCCCATCGCAATATCCTGATACGTTCCCTCAATCGTCTCGACCGTAATATTTCCGGCTAATGTCTGCGGCGTTCCCTGACTGACGAGAAGCAGCCCGACGATAAATGCCAGCGGAAGCAGCACGCGCGTAATGATCCGCACCATATCGGCAAAAAAGTTTCCAAGCTTTCTCCCGGAAAGTCCGCGGCAGAATGCCATACATGCAGCATACCCGCTCGCCGCCGAGGTAAACATCATAAAAATGATCACGCACATCTGCGCTGCATAGGAGAGTCCGCTCTCTCCTGCATAATGCTGGAGGTTTGTATTTGTCATAAAGCTGATGATCGTATGAAAGCTTAAGCTTTCCTCCATTCCGCCGATCCCGTTTGGGTTGAGAAACAAAAATCCCTGTATTCTTAGGATCAGATAACCAACGAGAATCATCACGGCGTTTGCCGTCACAAGCGACAGAGCATATTCCTTCCAGTTCATGTCCCCGCCCTTGATTCCGCATATCTTATAGATCAGGCGGTCAACCGGATCAAACACTCTGTCCGCAAATGTTTTTTGATCTGTGGCAATGTGATACATATATCTGCCCATCGGGATGACAAGTATCACAAACATCGCCAGCACCAGAATAATCTGTAACATAGTTCTTCCTCCTGCCCTTATCGTTCCTTCGTCTCTATCTGTCTCTCACAAAAGTCGGCAAATAATTTTACCAGACCAAAGCTTGCGAGCAGCAGCGCCACCATCAGAATATCCATCATAATCTCTCCTCCTTCACATGTCTGACCCAAAGCTTATTTGCGATGCCTTAGATCAACTTATCTTACTCTGCGATTCTAGCACCATTGCCGTTAAAATGGACTTAATAAACATACGCTCACATAAAGATTGTATTAAGATGTATCAATATCTGTCGCAGGGGTGAATCTGTCATCCAAGCACATAGGACATCGGAAGCATAACGACAGTCGTGCATACAGCTACCGACAAGAGGATTGCAATCGGTAATCCAACGACAGCAACTGCGAATCCGATATAAGGATGATAAAGCAAAAAGGTGTCTGGCAAACGTTCCCATCTTACTTCCCATTTATTTAATCTTTCTCTTATCCTTCTCATACGAATCTTCCTCTCCTTCTGAACCTAAGGTAGCACTTCAAAGGTAAAGATAGGAAAAGGGAATCTTTTAGAGAATTAAAAATTTATAAATATCAGAGCATACAACAACGAGCGACACACTTCACGAACCACTCTTATGTCAA
>ERZ772969.369-NODE-369-length-43358-cov-12.979309_pt1 | contig 43358 bp, 35 predicted proteins | sample MGYA00511676_ERZ772969 | MGnify/ENA primary metagenome ERZ772969 (study PRJEB29015, sample SAMEA2737651) | human gut metagenome | biome: human gut; feature: human-associated habitat; material: faeces | place: China | collected 2012 ... | reverse complement strand
GGCAGGGAAGGAAAAGACTTCATATCTATAGAGCCAGGTAAGGAAGCTATGTTTAAGGCTATGGTTAACGAAGCTTATGAGATACCTGTATCAACAGGGATAATCGAAGGCGACCGTGTGATAGTCAAAGACGGACCACTTGTGGGAAAGGAAGCTTATATAAAAAAGATAGACAGACATAAGAGGTTGGCGGTGCTTAAAGCAGAGATGTTTGAGCAGGAGATAAATGTTAGTGTTGGGTTGGAGATAGTGCAGAAAATGTAGAAAAGTATAGTAAATAAAAAGTAAACATATGAAATTACATTTTAGCAGTGCAATGGATAATAAGAATTATAGATTGAATTGAAGTATATTTTTCAAATATTGACGAGTATAAGATAACAAATATGAGGAGTATTGGCATGAGAATTTTACTTTTGGGGGCAGCTGGTTTTATTGGAACAAATCTCACAATTGAATTAGCTAAAAATAAAGAAGATGAAATAACACTAGTAGATAGAAGTAAAAAATTCTTTAAACCGATTTTAGATATGAATTTAAAAAATACTCATATTGTAGAATCAGAACTAACCGTTGACATGGATTTTGATTCCATTCTCAAAGATCAAGAAGTAGTTTATCATTTAGTAAGTACTACAGTACCAACCACTTCAAATAAACATATTCCACAAGAATTGGTATCAAATGTTATATTTTCTTCAAATTTATTTGAAGCGTGTGTACGTTGTGGTGTTAAAAAAGTTGTGTTTATTTCTTCTGGTGGAACAGTATATGGTAAAGAGGCTGATTGTCCTCTAAAAGAAAAGACAGCAACAAATCCTATATCTTCTTATGGTGTTCAAAAAATTACAATAGAAAAATTATTGTATCTTTATAAATATATGTACGGATTGGATTATCGTATTATACGTCTTGCAAATCCATATGGACCATATCAAAGACCTAATGGCATTTTGGGAGCAGTGACGACTTTTACATATAAGGCACTTAAAGGTGATAAGATCAGCGTTTTTGGTGATGGTTCTGTAGTGCGTGATTTTATATATATTGATGACGCAATTAAGGCAATTACAAAAATTGTTGATGGAGAAAATAAGTATCGCACATTTAATCTTGGTTGTGGATATGGAACGAGCATAAAGCAAGTTTTAGAAATTATTGAGGATGCACTAGGAATAAAGTTAAATGTTTCTTACGTTGAGAGTCGTAAAGTAGATGTTCCTGCTAATTATCTAGATATTAGTAGATATGAAAAATATTATGGTGCACTTGATCCTATTCCTTTGAAGGAAGGTATCAAAAAAACAGCGGAGTTCATGAAAAAAGAATACGGACTTTAAAAATAAAAAAACTAAGAGGATATAAAATGGAACGAGTAGCAGTTATAATGGGGAAAATGCATTCAGGTGGAAAAAAAAATCTGGTTATGGAATATTATAGGAATATAGATAAAACAAAAATACAGTTTGATTTTTTCTGTGATTCTGATTCAAATTCTATTCCACAAGATGAGATTGAAAAATTGGGCGGCAAGGTATATCTAATTGCTCCATATCAAAATATTTTTAAGAATATGAGTCAGATGAAGGCGATTTGCATGAATAATAAATATAAGATTATACATGCGTACAATGGAACAATGAATTTATTTTCAATGTTTGTCGGTTGGCAGTGTAGAATACCCATTCGTATAAGCGAAAGTATATCTATGGCACATAGTGCGGATAAGAAAACAATACTTAAGAATATGCTGAAACCATTCTCAAAAATGTTTGCCACCAATTTTATGGCAAATGGGGAGATTTGTGGGCGTTGGCAGTTTGGTGACAGGCTGTTTGATGATGGGAAAGTTAAAGTTTTCAAAACAGTTATAAATACAGAGGTTAATAGATATGATGAAAAACTTAGAAATTTAACTCGAAAAGAATATGGAATCGAGAATAACATTGTAATTGGACATATCGGTCGTTTGACAGAACAAAAGAATACGATTTTTATTATTGATATTTTTAATGCGTTGGTAAAGAAAGAACCAAAGGCAAAGCTATTGATTATTGGAGATGGGAATCTTCGTGAAGCAATGTTGAAAAAAATAAGCGAGTATGGGATAAAAGATAAGGTTCTTTATTTGGGTAGACGTGAAGATATTCAACAGTTTTATAATGCAATGGATTGCTTTTTACTTCCAAGTCTGTATGAAGGTTTACCAGTTGTGGGGGTAGAAGCAGAAAATTGTGGACTTCCTATGTTTTTCTCAACAGAAATTCCGAAAGAATCCAGTGCATGTGATGATTTAGGAATTTTTATGTCTTTGGAAAAAACGCCAGAGGAATGGGCTGATGAGATTCTTCGGGTAGTAAAAAAGAATACAGTTATTAGAAAAGGAAGAACAGAAGAAGTAAAAGCTGCTGGGTTTGATTCCAGATTAGAAGCAAATAAATTGTTGAAGTATTATGAAAATTTGATTTTTTCGATAAATTGAATTTTATACAGTGTATAGCATAAATGTAAAAATTTAAGAAAATAAAATTGAAAGGCAAATAAAATGATATTTATTAAAAGCTGGTATCACATTATGGCATTTGTTCAAAGGTTATTTTTATATTTGTTATATGGAACAAATATAAAAATTGGTAAAAGAACAACATGGCGAAAAGGCTTCTCTGTAATGAAAAATGGTGACGCACAAATAAAAATTGGAGAAAATTGCTTTTTCAATAATTACTGTTCTATAAATGCAAATGATTTTATTGAAATAGGGAATGGGTCAATTTTTGGTGAGAATGTTAAAATTTATGATCACAATCATCGTTTCAATCAACATAAAGAAATCAAACAGCAGGGTTTTTCAAATGCAGGCATTAGGATTGGGCAACGTTGTTGGATAGGTAGTAATGTAACTATACTTAAGGGAACAGAAATAGGCAATAATTGTGTAGTGGGTGCAGGCTGTGTTATTTCAGGAAAAATCCCGGATGATAGCATTGTTAAATATAAGCAAAAAATAATTATAGATAAAATTCTGTATAAGGATGATGAAATAAATGAAAGAGATTAATCAGCCAGTAATTAGCATAATTGTTCCTGTTTATGGAGTAGAAAAATACCTAGAAAAATGTGTAGAAAGTATTCGATGTCAAACCTATCATAATATTGAAATTATTTTAGTTGATGATGGTTCTCCAGATAAGTGTGGTGAAATTTGTGATAATTATCAAAAAATAGATATACGAATCAAGGTAATTCACAAACAGAATGGCGGATTGTCTGATGCTAGAAATATAGCTATTCCTATGGCAAAAGGAGAGTATTTAACTTTTATTGATAGTGACGATTGGGTTTCACCATATTATATAGAGCATTTATACAAAGCAGTTTCTGTGTATCAAGCTGATATTGGAACAAGTTGGTTTGAAAATGTATATGAAAATAAACCATTATATATAAAGCCAGAAAAAGAACTAAAAAAAAATAATTGTTTGACGAGTGAGGAATGTTTAAAAAAATTATTATATCAGGATGGCGTAGAAACGAGTGCATGGGGAAAGTTATATAAACGAGAAATCATTGAGGATTTGAGATATCCGGTTGGAAAATTATATGAGGATATTTTGGTTACATATGAAGCTATTAAGCGAAGTAAAAGAATTGCAGTTATAGAAAATATTGATTATTACTATTTTCAAAGAGAAAATAGTATACAGAATATGCAATTTAATAAAAAAAAATTAGATGGTGTTGAGAATTGTTTTTGTATGTTGAAGGCTATATTTTCTGATTTTCCCAATCTTAAAAATGCTGCGAAGTGCAGGTATTTTAATATGGTATGTAATATCATGTTTCAGATTAAAGATAATGAGCATGACAAAGAAAAAAAAGCACTTTGGAAAGAAGTAATTAAATATAGAAAAAGCGTCCTGTTTGATTTTTCTGCCAGAAAAAAAACAAGAATGGCTGCACTCTTGTCATATTGTGGATATGGAGTGATGAATTTTGTATATGAAAGTATAAAAAGGAAAGGCCAAAGTAAAAGTGTATGAGTGTTTCTAGAAACAAAAGTATATTTATTGTATTTATTGATATGCTGCAGATATGTGCAACGTTATGTATGTATCTAGTAGATACTAAAAATTATAATGTGATGTTTATTTTTGGAACAGCTGTATTTGTGATTTTGTTATTTTCATGGATAATAGATACAGGTCAAATAGTGAATTATTTTAGTATATTGATTGTGTTAATTTATTTGTATACACTAGGACAATATTTGTTATATTACTTCAATATTAATATTAAATTTCAATATAATATAGAAAATATATATGAGCCAAAACAAATCAATAGAGCTGTTCTATATGTGTTGATTAATACTATTATTTTACATTTATCTACTATCATTTTTACAAATCAAAGAAAAAAATTCAAATCAGAATATGTAAGCTCAAGTGAAGAGCAAAATGCATTCTTAACGGCATCTATTATACTTGTAAATTTATCATTTGTTTGTAAGTTAATCGTATTGCTTTTTAAAATAAGACTTAATTTAAGATATGGATATAGTGTTGCATTAGGAACAAGTTATAATGGTGCAGGACCTTTTTCACATATTATTAATTTTGGTGCAACATTGTTTTTACCATCAATATTTGCTGCTTTAGTGGCTACAAAAAACAAAAAATATAATTTTATATTTTGGATCTATTATGCAATATTTGTTATTGCATATTTTTTATCTGGAAGTAGGTTTGAGGCAGTTATTTCGATAGCTGGATTGGTTTTACTTTATCATTTTTATTATCATAAAATAACTATAAAACAATTTATTCTTATAGGTATTATAGGTGTTTGCGTATTATTTTTATGTTCACTGTTTAACAGCATTAGAATTATAACAAATTATGGTCAAACAACAGACTTTGCTGAAATTTTTTCGAGATCTATACAGAGTACTAAAAATAATAATTTTTTGTTTGATGTTATTGCAACTACGGGGTTTCAAATATTGTCAGTAACTAATGTACTTATTCATTGTCCATCATCTCAACCATTTTCATATGGTCTGTATTATCTTGGAGGATTAATTAGAATTATACCTAATATTTTTGGTGGTCATAATATTTTGATTACGGAAAGTATAGATGGCATTTTTACACCATATTTAACAAGAACATATGGAATGGGATCATCATTTATAGCTGAAGCATACTATAATTTTGGATATTTTGGTTTTATAGTGATGATTTTTTATGGATATTTAATTGCATTTGTATGTAGCAAAATGAATAACATAAGAAAAGGGCAGACAAAAAATATTATACTGATTTATTTTGTGTTTTACATGGCTGCGGAAACTTTATTTTGGGTTCGATCGGATGCAAGAATGTTATTACGAGAGATTGTGTTTTACTATATAGGATTTAAAATTTTTACAAAAATAGTACAAGGTATTTTAAAGAGAAAAGGAAAGAAAACTTGTGAGGTGTGATAATGAAAACATCAGTTGTAATGACTGTATACAATGGGTCAAAATATATTATAGAAATGTTAGAGTCGCTAAGGAAACAAACACGAAAGATAGATGAAGTTTTGATATTTGATGACAGATCCACAGATAATAGTCAAGAAATTGTTGAAAACTATATTTCACAATTTTATTTGGATAATTGGAAGTTTGTTATTAATGAAAAAAATTTAGGGTGGGAAAAAAATTTTACAAAAGGAATTACTTTAGCTAGTGGGGATATTATTTTCCCATGTGATCAGGACGATATATGGCATCTTGATAAGATTGAAAAAATGGCGAGTGCATTTGAGAATAATGACGATATTCTTCTGCTTGTATCAGGATATCACGCTTTTGGTGAAAACGGGGGAAAAATAATTGCTCAGCAACAAGTGAGGACAGAAACTAAAAATAAAGTGAGTAAAGTGATATTTGATGAAAAATATTATCAGATATGTAGACCAGGATGTACCATGGCTTTTCATAAGGAGATTATGCCGATTTTTGAAGCATTGTGGAAAGAAGGAACACCTCATGATGCATTACTTTGGTGTATTGCAGCAATTCAACAAAGATTGTATTTATTGAATGATACTTTTATTGAATATAGAAGGCATGATTTAAATGCCTCAAAAAACATTTCTCATGGTTATAAATATAAGGTAAATGAAATTGAGCGTACCGAACTTGTAAATAATTGGTATTTAAATACATATGATGTTAATTATGAAAAAAGGAAAATTATTGAGAATTGTAATAAATGGTGTGAATTTAGAAAAAAATTAATTGTAGATAATAAGCTTAGTTATTGGTTTAGATTATGGTCGTTACGAATTTATTATTTAAAGTTAAAAAAATATTATGGTGATTTATATTATTATCTGATAAGTGTAGGTAAAAGAAAATGAGATTTGCATATATGATTATGGCACATAATGAACCATATGTGTTAAATAAATTGATTGAAATGCTAGACTATCCTAATAATGATTTATTTATACATGTTGATAAAAATAGTACTTCAATAGATTCCGAAAAATTGAAAACAAAAAAAGCACAATTAACAGTTATTCAATCAAGAAGTGTATCATGGGGTGGATGTAGTCAAATAAATTGTATATTAGATCTGCTGTCAGAGGCATTGAAATCTACACATGATTATTATCATCTTATTTCAGGTCAGGATTTACCAATAAAGAGTAATGCAGAGAGAGTAACTTTTTTTAAAAAAAATAATGGAAAAGAATTTATTGGAGTCACTCAAGATTGGGCATCTAGTTCATCAATTGCACATAGATATGAATTGCATTGGTTTTGGCAAGATAAAATTGGAAAAAAAAAGAATTTGATATGGTTGTTGTCAAGAATTATATCAAGAACTGAAATGAATGTTGGATATAAAAGAAAAAATGGTGATATATGTTTTTATGGTGGACCGGTATGGTTTAGCATTACAGAAAAGGCAGCTGCATATTTGCTAAGTCAGGGTGAATGGATTAGAAAACGCTTTAAAAATACGATATGTTGTGATGAAATATATGCACAAACTATTATATGCAACAGCTTTTTAAAAAGTCATATTTACGAAGCAGATGATTCACATGCACAATGTATGCGTTATGTTAGGTTTAACGGTGAATCTCCATTTGTTTTGGATTTGGAAGATTTTGATAATTTAATCCATTCTGATTGCATGTTTGCCAGAAAATTTGGAACAGAAACACAAAAGGAAAAAGAACTCGTGGACAAAATTTATGATTTGTATAAGTAATAAAAGTAATTAAGGAAAACAAATAAATATGAAAATATGTTTTATATTACCTGCAATTTCGAGAGTGCCGATTGGTGGATATAAAATGGTATATGAATATGCCAATAGGTTTGCTGGCGAGCAGAATCAGGTATTTATTTTATTTATGAATGAGGATATGTTTCGACAATATCCATTACCATTGACGTTCAAAAAGTTACTTTCAAATATTGAAACGAAAATTGAACCAAGATGGTATAAATTAGATAAATCCATAAAAAAACTTTCAACTAATGAAAAAAAATGGGTAAATTACGCAAATAATATAGATGTTGTGATAGCCACAGCAGTTGAAACCGTTTCAATAATGGAAAAATATTTTTTTGAAAAATCAAAAAAAGCATATTTTATTCAGGATTATGAAAATTGGAATGTTGGAGATGAAATAGTTCAGAAAACTTATTCGAAAGGTTATATAAATATTGTTATTTCTGATTGGTTAAAGAAAACAGTAGATAAGTATTCGGTAGAACCATCTGTTTTAATAAGAAATCCATTAGATCTGGAAGTATATAAGTTATTGACACCATTGAATCAGAGGAAAAAACATACAATTTCTTTACTTTATCATGAGGCAGAGCATAAGGGAGTTAAGTATGCAATGGAAGTCTTGAAAAAATTGCATGATTTATATCCAGATCTTGAGGTTTATATGTTTGGTGTATTTGAATATAAGAATTCATCAACACCATGGATACATTATACGCGTAGAGCATCTCAGAGGCAGACAATTGATATTTATAACAAAACAAGAATATTCCTTTGTGCTACGGTTGAGGAGGGATATGGTTTGACCGGACTTGAAGCAATGGCTTGTGGAAATGTATTAGTATCTACAAATTATCGTGGTGTTAGAGAATATGCAATAGATGGGTATAATGCACTTCTTAGTCCTGTAAGAAATACTGATGCTTTGTTATCAAATGTTCAACGTGTTTTTGAAGACGATGACTTGTATGAAAAACTTGCTATGAATGGACAAGTATCAGCAAATAAATTTTCATGGGATATTGCCTTTCAGAAGTTTAAGGCTGCTATAAGTAGTAAGGATAATTAATTATTTATGATTTGAATTATAGAAAGGTAAGTTATGGATAAATATAAGTATCTAATTAAAAATGTAGGGGTTTTGACTTTAAGTAATTTTGCAACCAAACTCTTGAGTTTTTTTTTGGTACCTTTGTATACAAGTGTTCTTACAACATCTGATTATGGTACATATGATTTGTTTAACACTACGGTAGGAGTGTTATTACCTATATTAACTTTGAATATTCAAGAGGGAGTAATGCGGTATGCAATGGAGAAAAGTTATAATAGAAAAGCAGTTGTAACCATTGGATTCCGATATTTTTTGATTGGATCGACAATTGTTTTATTTTTGCTGGGAGCTAATTCAATAATTAATTTTAATTCAATGATACGAATATATGGAATCTTCTTTTTTTTGATGTTTTTTACACAAGCGTTATCAGGAATTGTATCATTTTATATCAGAGGAATAGATAAAATTGCAGATTTGTCAATTTCTAGTGTTATTGCATCTGCAGTCACAATCGTATTAAATATACTTTTTCTTGTTATTTTCAAATGGGGATTAGTAGGATATTTTATTGCTAATATTATTGGTCCATTAATTCAGGATGTATTTCTTGTAATTCGTGGGAAAATGTTAAGAGATACGGATTTTACGAAGTCATATGCTTCAGAGTCGAAACAAATGTTGAATTATTCTAAACCACTTATTGCAAATAGTATTGCTTGGTGGGTAAATAATGCATCAGATAGATACATAGTTATTCTTTTTTGTGGATTAGCTTCTAATGGTATTTATTCGGTTTCATCTAAAATTCCTTCTATTTTAAATGTATTTCAGACTATTTTTAATCAGGCATGGGCATTATCAGCAGTAAAAGATTATGATCCTAAAGATAGCAGTGGTTTCTTTTCAAACACATATAAAGTTTATAACTGTGTTATGACTATTTTATGCTCATGTATTATTGTTTCAGATAAGATTCTTGCAAGATTTTTGTATGCAAAGGATTTTTATTCAGCTTGGCAGTATGTTCCGTGGCTAACTATTGCAATTCTTTTTGGTGCTTTATCAGGTTATATAGGTGGATTTTTTACAGCAGTAAAAGATTCTAAATTATTCGCTATATCCACTTTAATTGGAGCTGTAACTAATATTATTCTTAATCTTATTTTTACACCAATTATAGGACCACTTGGTGCGGCAATTGCAACTACAGTATGTTATCTTGTGGTATATATCGTAAGATTAATACAATCCCAAAAATATATTACTTTACATGTTAATTTTATTAGGGATTTTATTTCATATTTCTTTCTTATATTGCAGGCTATAGTATTACTTGTAGTTGACAAGGCAGAAGCTATGTATGGAATTCTTATATGTTTATTTGTTCTGATATGTTTATTGTATACAAGGGATTTTAGAGCTGTTTTCGCAAAATTATTAAAAAATAGATAGGCTTAAACAATTATGGAGTATAAAATAATATGATTTTTAATCAAACAAAAGGGTTATTCAGGAAAATAAAGAATAAAGGGATAACTGGATTAATAAATGCCGTACATGTACGATTAGCATCACTTGAATATGAAATTTTTACTTTATGTCCACTTAATAATAATTTGATAGTTTTTGAAAGTGATGGAGATCTTACTGATAATTCATTTGCATTATACGAATTTATGAGAAATCATGGATTGTTAAAAAAGTACACTATTGTATGGATGGTTCATGATGTACAGAAAGCTAAGAAACGTCAGATGAAATATCCAGATGAATTTCCTCATACGAAATTCGCCAATAAAGACATTGGATTTGATAATTGTAAAAGATCATTTTATTTAGCTACATGTAAGTGGTTTATATATGATCATTCAAATTTGGTAAGTAATTATCATAGAAAAAAAGGACAACATGTTATATATATGTCGCATGGATTTGGAGTAAAAGCAGGAAAAGGAATTGCTCCTGTTCGTAATAATTTTGATATCAATATTGTACTAGGTTCAATACCGGCTGAAAATGCACCTTTTGATTGGGGTGGCAGTATATCCCAAACTCGACAGTGGGGATATCCACGTAATGATTATCTTTTTAAAGATAATTATCGAGTTAAAAGAATCTTGAATTCTAATTTTTCTTTTGATAAGTATCAGAAAGTAATTCTATGGATGCCAACTTTTAGAAAAGCGGTTTCTTATGGGGCTGCTTTATCAGAAGATTATATTAGAAATGAAACAGGAATGCCTCTTTTTAATACATTAGATGAGTTAATTAGATTTGATGATTTTTTAGATAAAATGCAAATTCTAGTTGTCTTAAAATTACATCCACTTCAGGCTGACTTGCAAGTATTTTCATTTTCTTTCAAAAATATAAAAATTGTACGAAATAGTGATTTAGAAGATTTAAACATACAATTATATCAAATGGTTAAATATACAGATGTTTTAATTACAGATTATTCATCTATTTCTACAGATTATATGTTATTGAATCAACCTATTATTTATATTTTGGATGATTATGAAGAATATAAGAGCGCAAGAGGATTATCTCCTGAAAATGCTATTGATTTGTTAGTAGGTTATCATGTTGTTAATGTATGTGAGTTAAAGACAGCTATTATTGAAGTTGGTGATGGAATAGATAAATTTAAAGAAAAACGAAATGTTATACTACCTGATTTACATAAGCATATTGATGGAAATGCATGTGAACGAATAATTGAAAAGCTTAGTTTATAATAAAATTTAAATTATTAAAAAAATACAATGATAAATTGGCATTTGATGCAAGAGGGTTAGGAGGATATATTAAAGATGAATATAGCAATATTAACAGCTGGAGGAACAGGAACCAGAACACATCAGGATTTACCAAAGCAATTTATAACAGTTGAAAATAAACCTATTATTATTTATACATTAGAGTCATTTCAACAACATCCGAGCATTGATGAAATATATGTATCATGCTTAGAAGGATGGACTGCCATTCTTGAAGCATATGCTAAGCAGTTTAATATTACAAAATTAAAGAGAATAGTAGTTGGCGGTTCTACAGGACAGGAATCTATTTACAATGGCTTAAAAGCAATTAAAGAAGATCATAAATTAACTGATGATATTGTTGTAATGGTACATGATGGAAATAGACCAATGCTTCCTCAAGATGTTATTACCGATAACTTGGTAAAACAAAAACAATATGGATCAGCAGTTACTGTTATTCCTACTACTGAAGTGGTTTTCGTTTCAAAAGATGGAGTAGAATCAAAAGCAGCATTAAATAGGGATGAGTTATGGAGAACACAAACTCCACATTCATATAAATTTGACGAATTGTGGAAGATTCACAATATTGCGATTAAAGATGGGGTGACCAATATGGCCGCCTCTTGTTCGTTAATGCAAAAATATGGATACATAACTTATTTTTCGAAAGGGTCTGAAAAGAATATAAAAATTACCACTGTAGAGGATATTGAAATTTTTAAAGCATTGTTAAATGCTAAGAATGATGAATGGATAAAGGAGGCGAGAAAATGAAGGGATTAGAGATACAAGATATTATTAATGTTGCAACTTTGCCATATTCTTGGGATAAGCTTAATAATAAAACGATTATGATTTCAGGTGGAACCGGTTTTATTGGTTCCTTTATAACCGATGTTTTTAGATATAGAAACGAAAAGTTTAAATCTAATGTTAGAATAGTTTCATTATCACGTGGAGGTGGTATATCTGATAAAACAGTAGAGCATTTAAAGGTAGATATTACCCAACCTATTTCATATGTAGGTAAGGTTGATTATATTCTTCATCTTGCTTCCAATACACATCCAAAACAATATGGAGAAGATCCTGTAGGTACAATTACAACTAATGTTATAGGGTGTAATAACCTGTTGAAACTTGCAGTCGAAAAAAAATCAGTATTTCTACTTGCGTCTAGTGTTGAAATTTATGGTCAGGGAGAAAATAAGCCGATGGATGAACATTACTGTGGGTATATTGACTGTAATATTGCACGAAGCGGTTACAATGAAGCTAAAAGAACCTGTGAAGCTTTATGTCAAAGTTATAAACAGCAGTATGGTACAGAAGTGAAAATTGTGAGACTTGCGAGAGTATTTGGAGCAGATAAAAAATTAGATACTAAAGCTATGTCACAGTTTATGGATAAAGCGGTTGCTGGAGAAGATATTATTCTTAAGAGTAAAGGGAATCAAAGATTCTCTTATTGTTATATTGCAGATGCTGTTAGTGGAATTCTTAAGGTGCTATTGGATGGCGAAAATGGAGAAGCATATAATATATCAGAAGCAGATGAAGGATTAACTCTTGGTGAGTATGCTGAATATATGGCATTTTTAGCAAATAAAAAAGTCTTATACCAAATAGAAAATGATGAAGCTGCTTCAAGGGCATCGTATGCTTTATTAGCTGATTCTAAGTTGAAAAATTTGGGATGGAAACCATTATATAGTGTAAGAGAAGGATTGGAAAGAACTTATAAAATAAAAAAAGACAGATAAGTTATTAAAAATTTATTTGTGTTGATTTTTATGATTATCGTAATTGCAAATGGCGCAAACATATGTTTTTGATGTTTGTTGGTATTAGTATTGCGCATGAAGTAGATAAAAAATTCAATATTTTTGCATTCATATGGTATTAGTGGTTGATTATGCTCATACATATGGTGTAGTTGTTGAAGGTGAATTAGGACAGTTAGCTGGAATAGAGGATGATATTAATGTTGAAAATCATTCTTATACAAGACCAGAAGAAGTAGAAGAGTTTGTGTCTAGGACAGGGGTAGATTCACTGGCAATAGCTATAGGAACAAGCCATGGAGCATTTAAGTTTAAACCAGGAATGAAACCACAACTTCGATTTGATATATTAGATGAGGTATCTAAGCGTTTACCAGAATTTCCAATTGTATTGCATGGTGCATCAAGTGTTTCAACTAAATATGTTGATATTATCAATTCTAATGGTGGTAAGTTAAAAGATGCAATCGGAGTTTCAGAAGATATGTTAAGAAAAGCAGCAAAAAGCGCAGTATGTAAGATTAATATAGATTCAGATATCCGTCTGGCAATGACAGCCGGAGTAAGAGAAGCAATTATGGTAGAACCATCTGCTTTTGATCCTAGAGTATATCTTAAGCAAGGAATGTCATATGTTAAGGAACTTGTAAAGCATAAAATTATAAATGTATTAGGAAGCGAAGGAAAAGCATGATTGTTACGAAAATTTTTAATTATGGTGGATGCAATTAAATTATAAAAAATCCAAAATATTTTAATAATTTATAATTAGTTATGTGTAGGTCATCCATTTGGTTTTGATAAAAGCATTCTAGCGATGTATTTAATCAAAATACAAGGAATCAAAGACAACATTGAATTTAATAGTAAGAATGAGGTGGAAAAATAATGAGTAATCTTGGATGGTATCAAAGGATTACCACTGCATCAAAGAAAGTTGGTGGTCCATTAAATTTTCTTGCAATAATTGGAGGAGGCTGTCTAGTAGCAGGTGGCTTAGTAGGAAGTGTGCTTACTAGCAAATTCAGAGATATTAAGGATAAGAAAGAACCTAAAACTTTAGGTTCATATTCAGTGATTAAAGATGTAGAAAATAAAAAGATAAAACTGATTTTGAAAATCGGTGATCAGATTACTGTTCTTGCAGTAGATGGCGATTCTATATTAATCATAAAAAATGGAGATATGAACAATTCTTATTTTGTATCTGCTGATTTTTTGATGAAATGTTCAAATTATAAGAGAAAGTAAACAATGGAACGCTTATATTGCCCACCTCTCCAGTTACCCGGATATTATGTATTTGTTGCCAAGGCTTGGATGCTGATAAGCTCGGGAATCCTGCTAAAAGTGTAATCATGGAATAATTTGCGGTGATTATACCATTTTGCATGAGTTTACGTATAAAGATGTCAGGTGTAAATGATTTGCTTGTCATTGTGTAAATTTTTAAAACAATGCTATCTAAAGGAGCGTTTAATGTGTTGGATGAATTAATTCAGGAGTTATCATCTAATCTAACGCCTATTCCTCTTTTACAGACTGCGTAAAATCTATTATTCTACAAGAATATTAAACGATTTACCCAACTTGCCATTTCCCCCTATAAATGTTAAAATCAAATCACGTTAAGATGTGATATTTGTTTAAGAAAATACATTGATTAATGCTTGGTAACATGTATCTAAAAGGGGTGGGTGACATGGCTTTTTTGAATATTCCGAAGGGAAGGTCAGATTTTGAAACAATCCGTAGAGAGGGCTTTTACTATGTAGATAAGACAGGGCTGATAGGTGAAATCCTAAAGTCATCTGGTACTCAGGTTACATTAATAACCCGTCCACGTCGTTTTGGAAAGACATTAGGGATGAGCACGCTTGAATGTTTTTTAGATATTCAAAAAGACAGTCAAAGCTTATTTGATGGACTTGAAATTTCAAAGCAAAGGAATATTTGCGATGAATGGATGAATAAGTGGCCAGTGATGAGCTTAAGTCTTAAGGCTGTTGAAGGTAACGATTTCTCAACGGCATATATGCAGCTTGTTTATGAAGTTGGAGAACTTTATAAGAAACATGAATATCTTATGGAAAGCTCTGCACTGAATGAAGAAGAAAAAAAGCTGTATTGGAATATTCGTTATCAGCATGCAGGAAAGATTGAAGTAATGCGTTCACTTTATATTCTTTCGGAGTTTTTAAGCAGACATTATAATAAGAATGTAATAATTCTCATAGATGAGTATGATGTTCCTATGGCGAGAGCGACAAGCAATGGCTACTATAAAGAAATGCTTGAAATCATGAAGGGATTTATGCAGGCATTAAAAGATAATTCATATCTTAAACTTGCGGTTGTCACTGGCTGTTTGAAAATAGCAAAGGAAAGTATATTTACAGGCACAAATAATTTTGTTTCAAATACTATCACTTCATCCAGATTGAATGAATACTATGGATTTGTTCAAAGTGAAGTTGACAGAATACTTGAAGATGCAGATATAAATGGTAAAGAAGAAATCATGAAGAAATGGTATGATGGATATCATTTCGGAGATGTTGATGTCTATTGCCCTTGGGATGTTATGTGTTATGTTGATGACTTACAGAACAATCCTGATGCAAAACCAGATGAATACTGGAAAGATACAAGTGATAATGCAATCATTCGTTCATTCATTGATTATGCTGGTGTGAGCATTACAAAGAAGATGGAAACGCTGATAAGCGGTGGATATATTCTACAGAGAGTTGACGAGAATCTGACTTACGATTATTTACATTCATCAGAGGAGAATCTTTGGAGTATGATGTATTTAACAGGATATTTAACGCAAGTCAGAGACTGTGATATTGATGAAAAATTGACAGATAATACAATAGCATTAAAAATTCCGAATCTTGAAATTAAACAGATTTTTGAAACGGAAGTTTTTAGGTGGTTTGAGGATAACTCAAAAAAGTGGAATAAAAAAGAATTATTTTTAGCTGTATGGAGTGGTGATTGCGATAAAATCACAAAAGAAGTGAGCACATTACTAAGAAGGACTATAAGCTACCACGATTATGGAGAAGATTTTTATCATGCATTTCTAAGTGGTATATTTGCTGGTGCAGGATATCAGGTGGATTCAAACAAAGAACATGGTGAAGGTAGAAGTGACATTATTGTTTGTGATACTATAAACGGTCACGTAGCTATTTTTGAGGCCAAACGTGCAGCGGCTTTGGATAATCTGGAATCGGAGTGTGATAAAGCATTGAAGCAGATAGATGAGAGAATGTATGCCAGAGATTTTGAAGATGCTTATGATAGCGAACATATTCACTGCTATGGCATAGCTTTCTATAAAAAGCGTTGTCTTGTAAAGAAAAAGTAATACAAAGTACAAAAAGTAAGATTATAAAAATAAGATTACGAAAATTAAGATTACAAATAAATATATTTGCTAAACCCAAAGCCTTTAGAGTATAATATCTCTAAGGGCTTTTTTGTTATGTAATAATATAGCAATTATATATTTTATATAGAGAATGTGGCGCATGAGCAGGACGGTTGCAATAGGAAGAACTGATACAAAGGGGAGTGTCCGAAGATAGAATATACTGCTATGGTGTGGCTTTTAAAGGAAAACAGGTTGTTATAAAGATGGGAAAGTAAGATAAAACCCAGGGCTGTCTTCTAAATGAAGAATAATAATCTAATGCAAAAGGTGCTGTCACCTCAACGATTTTCAATCGTTAAAGCGATAGCACCTTTATGATTAGAATCAGTCCGAAGCTGGACATTGTTAATTACAGCTTCTGGTTATCCTTCATATATTCATCATATAAACCGATGACCTTATTCATAACCTCAGGACCAGGAGCACCGAGTGTAAGTCTCTTTTCTACACATGTCTTAAGGCTTATAGCTTCATATACATCTTCTTCAAAGACAGGACTTATTTTCTTGTATTCATCAAGTGAGAGGTCATCAAGAGCGATTCCCTTATCTATGCACATAAGTACAAGCTGTCCTACGATACCATGGGCATCTCTGAAAGGAACACCTTTCTTTACAAGGTAGTCGGCAGCATCTGTTGCGTTAGTGAAGCCCTTCTTAGCAGAGTCTTCCATACGTGCATCGTTGAACTTCATAGTATCAATCATGCCCTTGAACAGGCTTACACAGCCCTTTACAGTATCAATAGCATCAAAAGTAAGCTCTTTATCTTCCTGCATGTCTTTGTTGTATGCAAGAGGAATTCCCTTCATAGTTGTAAGTATGCTCATAAGTGCACCATATACACGTCCTGTCTTGCCACGTACAAGCTCTGCTATGTCAGGGTTCTTTTTCTGTGGCATGATGCTTGAACCTGTGCTGAATGCATCATCGAGTTCAATGAACTTATATTCGTTAGAATTCCATATACATATTTCCTCAGAGAATCTGCTTAAGTGCATCATGATAGTAGAGAGTGCGCTTAAGAACTCTATAACATAGTCTCTGTCAGACACAGAATCCATACTGTTAAGTGTTGGTCCGTCAAAGCCAAGAAGACTGGCTGTCATTTCCCTGTTGAGAGGATATGTAGTTCCTGCAAGGGCACCAGCGCCAAGAGGACAGTAGTTCATTCTCTTATAGATATCATGAAGTCTGCTTCTGTCACGCTTAAACATCTCAAAATAAGCTGAGAAGTGGTGAGCCACTGTTACAGGCTGTGCCTTCTGCAGGTGAGTAAAACCTGGCATATAAGTTTCAACATTTTCCTTTATTATTCTTAAGATAACTTCCATGAGTTCTCTTACTTCTTCATCAACATTCTTAACTTCGTCCCTTGTATATAGTCTCATATCAAGAGCAACCTGGTCGTTACGGCTTCTTCCAGTATGAAGCTTCTTTCCGGCATCCCCGATGCGCTCAATAAGAGTAGCCTCCATGAATGTATGGATATCTTCATACTCATCAGTGATTCCAAGCTTTCCTGATTCGATATCAGAAAGGATGCCCTTTAAGCCATCTGTGATCTGCTTTCCTTCGTCTTCTGATATGATACCCTGTGCTGCAAGCATAGTGGCATGTGCGATACTTCCTTCTATATCCTGCTTATAGAACTTCTGGTCAAATGAGATAGAAGCGTTAAAGTTGTTTACAAGTTCGTTAGTTTCCTTAGTGAAGCGTCCGCCCCAAAGTTTCATTGTTTACCTCTTTCCTGGGATTGTCGTATTATCACATCATTATAATTTATTATAACATCCCAATTAATAATATTCTATCATAGCCGGGGGGCTTTTGCCCCCGACATCATATAAATGCATAAATGCTGATTTATATCTTTATTAAATATAGATGCTGTTTAATCAGCGTGATTGCTTTCATCGCTGTCAAGATTATCAAAATCATCAAGCTCATCAAGACTGAAGTCATCAAGTGGCATAGGTGAATCATGAGGATTAATATCATCATCATATATGGACTGTGTTTCTGTTTTTCTTCTGTCCATCAGAATCACATCATCTTCACATATAAGCTCCTGTATAAGTACAGGCCAGCTGTCTGTGCTTATAACATTCATACGGCACATTCGTTTAAAGAAGTATATACCTATCAATATAATAATGCAGAGCGAAGTGATAATGCAACCTAAAATAAGGTTAACAGGTGTATATTTGAGTGTTATATTATGTTCACCTGCTGGAACATGTACACTTATAAAAGCACCATATATATCATTTGTTTCAACCTTTTTACCATCTATATATACTGACCATCCTTTATCATATGGAATAGAGCATATAAGAGTTGCATCCTTATCTGCATTAACAGTGCCTTTTATCTTGTTGTTAGTGAATTCTGATACGTTAAGCGAGTTGTTGTTAAGTATGTTAAAGGCTTCTGTGAATCTTGAAGTTTCAAGTGTGTATACACTGGCGTTCATGGATGTGTCAGCTGAAACTACTATCACATCATCAGGAGTAGCATATCCAAGGTCTATGATGGTTCCACCTTTTTTAAGGTCTTTGTAGGTATATTCAGAACCATGTATAGTGACGGTTACTGTGTCACAGGCAGTATTCTTAGTGATCATATACAGGTGTCCGGCTTTCACTGGTTTTACTTCAAAGCCGGTATCAGTAGAGTTCTCATATGTCAGTGTGAACACGTTGGATATTCCTGTAAGATTCTTTATAAGCGAGTTCTGGTTGTCTATGCCTGAGCCTATAGCCTCGCTTCCTTCCCATCCGTAAGGGTCGTTGTATGTCATGTAGCCGATAGGAAGAGTGTAGGTGTTTTTATATATGAATTCTCCATCATCACCTGTGTAATATGTCCTTAGAGGGCTTTCTGTAAGTATACGGTTTGATATGGCATATTTAACGGAAAACAGACTTTCAGTTACAAGAGTTGCACCGTTATATTTGTAAGCATTAAATGAGTGCTCAAAACCAAGCTTACCAAGGAATTTTTCCATAGCACCATTCGAGGTTGATGAGAATGTTGACATACTGTGGTAGTTATGCCATGCACCATCATTGTTAGAACGGCTGCCGAACTTTTTATCTATGCGGTAGAAGGATGAGTCATCCTCTGCCACAGTGGATGTGACTGTTTTTACGGCATCATAATCAAGCAGATAAGAGGTACGGCTTGTAGTTCCGATGCCGGTAGAGTCCATATTTATAGTACATTCTATGATACATAAAGAAAATGTAATAAAAAGAATGACAGGAACCCTGAAATCATGCTTCATGTGTATAACCATAAGAAGTGCGTATATAAGTATAAAAGCACCACTAAGATAAACTATAGTAAAGTCATAAGTTTCATCTACTGCAAATATCTGTTCTATAAAGAGCATGATGCCTATAGCTATCCAGAGTGCCGCACCAAGCTGTTTAGTCGTCATACTGCGGATATGTGTAAATGCTTCATAGCACATAGTAAGAAGAAAGAACACATATATGAAAGACTGTCTGCATGGAAGACTGTTAGGGAAGTGGAAGCCATGCCAGATAAAGTTAGGTATATTAAGGTTAAAAGCTGTAAGAAACGCAAGTATAAGAACTGACTTTCCTATTTTTTCCCTTAAATCTACTTTCTTATCCATAATATAAAGAGGGAATAAAAGCAGTACTGCTACACCACAGTATATATTAGGGTAGTGTTCAAGTCCTAAGTGTACCGGAACGTCTATAAGATGTCTTGTAACCGTGTTAAGTATGCTAAAGTATAGTGTCAGCTTCTTTGGAAATTCTATGTTGTTGGATGCTGAAAGTGTGAAAGCATAGAATTCTGGTAACAAAAGACATGCTGCAAGTCCACCTGCAAGTAGTGAATATATAGCAAAGTTCAGTATTTTTTTAAAATATATGACAGGCTTTCTTGTTCCCCTATATGCGATAATAAGTACGATAAAGTATAAAACAACTGATATACATACCATGATAGCTATATAGTAGTTGGTGTATATACATAAACCAAGAGTTATGCAGTAAAGGAAACATTTGTTTTCGTTAACGAGTCTTTCAAGACCAAGTATTATGAGTGGCAGAAGTACAAGACAGTCAAGCCACATTATATTCCAGCTGTAAGCAGCTACGAAGCCTGAAAGTGCGTAGAACATGCCAAACAGTGCAATACTGCATTTTCTGTTATTAAAGTGCTTTGTTATATAGTAAGTGAATGTAACACTGCTTAAACACAGCTTCAATATGATGATGGCATTCATTATTTCAATCATATATTTCTGAGGAAACAGCACTATAAACCAGTTAGATGGACTGGCAAGATAGTAAGCATATAGGGCTGTGAAGTTGGTTCCCATGCCGATATCCCAGCTGTATGTAAGACTTTCCCCATGTCTTAGCTTGTTCCACAGCTCAGAGAAAAATGGTGCATACTGATGATACATATCTGATCTTAAGTAGCAGTTGTTTCCAAAAGGATATATTTCTCGTGCTATATATAAGGCTGTCATTATGATAAGTGGGATTATAAAAGCAATGATATAAGTTATTCCACCACTTGGAATATTACTATTTGTTTTGTCAAAAAGACAGAAATGTTTCTTAGACTTTTTTGATAAATCAATAGAATTGTTGTTAAGCGAATCCAAAACGATACCCCCTGTTAGTTAATTAAATACATCAGTAAGAGCCAGATATCCTTTTACCCTTACATCATCATATATTACCAAAATATAAAAATACTGTAAATAATATTGATGAATTATTTATTGTTTTAGCTTGTATTATTTCTTATTATTATGTACAATGAATATGTATGCGAAGGAACCTTATATTTTTTTTATAAGGAGTATACATGAATATAATTAAATTATACAACCAGTATAAAACATATATCAGGTGTTTTGCTGTGACCATCATAGTTCTAGTAACGGGGGCGCTATATTATGGTATGCATGGCAGCGGTAAAGATAAAAGCGGGGCAGATAGGGCTTCTGTTAGTAGTGTGGATAGTGACTCTTTGGATGCTGCAGTCCTTAGAGGCACACAGGAAGATAAAGAACTGATATATGTTTATGTATATGGTGAAGTTAACAATCCTGGAGTGGTTGGATGTAAGAAGGATTACAGAGTGTATGAGGTTGTAGAGTTATGTGGAGGCTATACAGCAAACGCCGATGAAAGCTGTATTAACCCTGTACGTAAGGTATCTGATGGGGAAAAGATATATATTCCATATGTTGGAGAAGACTACAGCCAGGGGATTTATGATGATGATTCTTATAAGACCTCACAGGAGTATGCTGCATCGTTATATGGTGATTACGGAGCTTCACAGCAGAATACGCGCATCAATATCAACACAGCGGCTAAGGAGCAGTTAGTCACACTTCCAGGTATAGGAACATCAAGAGCAGAGGACATAATAAGTTACCGTAGTAAGAATGGCAGCTTTAAAAGTATAGAGGATATTAAGAAAGTGCCAGGTATTAAAGATGGCGCATTTGCAAAGATTAAAGATTATATATGTGTTTAAACAAGGAGTATTAACAGATATGGCTGGTAAGGTATTAGTTGTAGATGATGAAAAGATGATAGTTAAAGGCATAAAGTTCAGTCTTGTTCAGGATTATAGTGTTGTTGATTGTGCATATGATGGTGAAGAGGCACTGAATATGGCAAGGAACAACGATTATGACATTATCCTTTTAGATATTATGCTTCCAAAGATGAACGGCCTTGAAGTATGCCAGCAGATAAGGGAGTTCTCCAACGTACCTATTATTATGCTTACAGCCAAGGGTGATGATATGGATAAGATAATGGGTCTTGAATATGGCGCAGATGATTATATCACCAAGCCTTTTAATATTCTTGAGGTCAAGGCAAGGATGAAGGCTATCTTAAGAAGAAACAACAGTAACAGGGATAAAGAAACTGTTAAAAGCAATGTGCTTGTAGTAGGTGATATGAAGATAGATTGTGACAGCAGAAGTCTTTTTATCAAGGGAAAAGAGATATATCTTACAGCTAAGGAGTTTGACCTGCTTGAGCTGCTCGCTTTTAACCCTAACAGAGTATACAGCAGGGATGCGTTGTTAAAGACGGTATGGGGTGCAGATTATCCAGGAGATGGAAGAACAGTAGATGTCCATATAAGGCGTCTGCGTGAAAAGATAGAGGATAACTCAAGTGAGCCAAAGTATGTTCATACCAAGTGGGGAGTAGGTTATTATTTTAATGTTTAAACATATTGATATTGGAACACATAATAAGTCATTTAAATCAGGAAAGCTTTTGACTGGTATCCGCAGGTGCATTTTTAGTGCACGCTTCAGGATTATACTTATGATGTCAGTATTAGCAGTTATATCTGTTATTTCTGTAGTGCTGGCACTTAAATATTCTTATATAGAATCTCTTATTAACAAAAGAAAAGAGTACATTAGTAACGAGGCTGTGCTTATGTCGGCAGAGTTTACGGATTATTCTGACCTTTCAGATGCAAGAAATGGTGGAATGTATGAGAATCTTATGAACTATTCTGCACTTAACCAGATGAGGATAAGAGTTGTAGACAGAAAGTACATGGTAAGCCTTGACACGTATGCTGTGGACAATGGCAAAACTATCATTAGTTCAAAGGTTATTGATGTATATGAAAGCTCTAAGGCGGCAGCGGATTATAACCATAAGTCGGGCAGTATAGAGGCGGTCTCACCGGTATATAACAGTGAGGGCACTGTTATTGCAGTGTTAGTTGTGAATTTTGATGTTTCAGATATCAGAGTTCTTGCAGGAGATGCTTTTGATGGTATTTATGTAGTGTTGTTTGTTGTTATCACATTTATAATAGTCAGTTCTATAGTGATATCGTATTTTTATATGAGACATTACAATAAAGCATTAAAGATAGTTGAAGCTGTTGATGTTGGTTATACGGACAAGAGGATTGAGATTAAGGGCTCAACAGAGCTTAGAAGCTTTGCTGCCCATTTTAACAGTATAATGGACAAGAATAACGAGCTTGATTCTTCAAGGTCAGAGTTTGTTTCAAACGTATCACATGAGCTTAAAACACCGATTACATCCATAAAGGTGTTAGCAGATTCGCTTAACACACAGGAAGATGTACCTGTTGAGGTGTATAAGGAGTTTATGCTTGATATTGTAAGTGAAATCGACAGGGAGAATAAGATTATTGAGGATTTGTTATGTATGGTAAGGCTTGACAGGGCTTCGTCGGCACTTAACATATCGTCTGTTAATATGAATGAACTGCTTGAGCTTGTACTAAAGAGGTTAAAGCCGCTTGCAGCAAAGAAGAATATAGAGCTGTTGTTTGAAAGCTTCAGACCGGTTGTTGCACAGGTTGATGAGGTTAAGATTACCCAGGTAATATCTAATCTGGTTGAGAATGCTATAAAGTATAATAATGTTGATGGATGGGTACATGTGTCACTTAATGCTGATCATCAGTTCTTTTATGTAAGGGTTGAAGATTCTGGAATAGGCATACCAAAGGACAGTCAGGGCAAAGTTTTTGACAGATTCTACAGGGTAGATAAGGCCAGATCAAGGGAAACAGGTGGAACCGGACTTGGTTTATCTATCGTCAGGAATATAATTCTTATGCATCATGGTACTATTAAGCTGTACAGCGAGGAAGGCATGGGAACAACATTTACATTCAGGATACCTCTCAACTATGTAGAAGAGAATGAAAATTAGTAATATTCAGCAAGTTAACAGGCAGAATGGAGAAGTACGTGGTTAAAAAGTTCGTAGTAAGAATAATGTGTATATTAATATGCATCGGTATAACAATGTCTATGCCTGCATGTTCATCAGAGAGTAAGAATGAAAAGTATACAATATATTATACTAACAGTTCAAAGGATAAGCTTATTGGGAGTTCATGTATGCTTGATGATTCTATGTCTGTTGAAGATAAGGTGAGAACGTTGCTTGATAACATGGGTGTACGTTCTTCAAGCAAGGATGAATATATCATAAAGCCAGATAATGTTAATCTTTTAGAATCCAGTGTTAAAGGTAAAACAGCATCTTTAAACTATACAACAACATATAAGCAGATGCCATCACAGGTAGAACTTTTATACAGGGCAGCAGTTGTAAAGACACTGACACAGCTTGATGATATTTCGTATGTTCATTTTTATGTGGATGGCAAGGAAGCTTTATATGAAGATGGAAGTGTTATGGGTATGTTTAAGAGCTCTGACTTTACAAGCTCTGATAATGATATCAGGCAGATGGATTGGCGTAATGTACAGCTGTTTTATGCAGATGAGAGTGGAACAAGACTTGTTAAAGTAAAAGAAATGTTAGCTTACAATAAAAACATGCCTATAGAAAGAATGGTGGTACAGCGTCTTATAAGTGGTCCAACAACACAGGATACTTATTCAACACTTCCAGAGGCAGTAAAGCTGCTAGGAGTATCTGTTGTAGATAAAGTATGCTATGTTAATCTTAGTGAGGAATTTGCAGATGAACTTGTAAATGTTGCATCAGAGGTTGAGATATATTCTATAGTGAATTCGCTCTGTTCGCTTGATAACATAGAATCGGTCAAGATATTTATCAATGGCGATTATTCAAGCACATTTAAAGATAATATCAGTCTTGACAGGTTTTATAAGTTTAATCAGTCGCTTGTTGAGTAAAACAGTATTAATATATTGTTATCTGCTCATATGACTTTGTGTGTTCCGGAAAGGAACGGAAAATATAGTATTGAGAAGACCTTTGTTTATTGCGGCTATGATACAGCTTATAGCCGCATGTGTATCTTTTTGGTGTATGGGAACCGGGCAGCAGGATATGCTGTCAGTGGTTCTTGTTACATCATTTGCTGGAGTTTTGTTATATGGTATTCTTGCATTATATATAAGGTTATGCAGGATATCCGTCTTTTATTTTCTTGTTTTTATATTATATCCCATTACAACAATATCAATGATGCTTGCTGTTAACGACCTGAACCAGAGTTATGGCTGTGAGAACTTTACAGGAACTGTTAAGAATATAGTTTATAAAGAAGATTATATGGTGCTTTATATTAAGGATAACAGCCTGAATAAGCAGGGGATAATAGTGTATTCGTATTATACAGATGATTATAATGCTGGTATCGATGATGAAATAAAGGTATCGGGAGAAGTCAGTATGTGGGAGAAAGCTCATAATCCCGGAAACTTTAATAGCCGTTTATATTATATATCATGTGGTTATCCATATAAATGTAATGCAGACAGGATAACGGTTATACATAGCGGTAAAGACAGCTTTAATGCATGGCTGTACAGTTTAAAGCAGCGGTTTAAGGCTGTATATAATACGGTTTATGATGAATATGATAACCAGCTTATGAATTCTATGGTGCTTGGTGATAAATATGAGCTTGAAGCAGATGTTAAAGATATGTATCAGAAAAGTGGTGTGTCACATCTTCTTGCCATAAGCGGGCTGCATATATCAATAGCGGGTATGAGTGTATATAATATGCTTAGAAAAAGGCTGAATCAGAAGATATCGGCACTCGCAGGAATATTGGTTATATTATCTTATCTGATATTTACAGGAGAATCAGTATCGGCAGCAAGGGCGGTATGTATGCTTGTTATGACAATAATAGCGGATGTAAGGGCAAGAACCTATGATATGCTGACGGCACTTTCCATGGCATCTGTTATGCAGATAATGGACAATCCATATATAATATGTAATACGTCATATATTATGTCTTTTCTTGCAATGCTTGGTATAGCACTGGTGCTTCCGGTTATATCATCAGCAGATAAGACACTTGTATTCATAAAAAAGAAAAATAGAAAAAATCGGACATTAAAGGATGAAGTTATATATCTTTTATGTGATTCATTAAGTGGCTGTATTGCTATACAGCTTATGCTGCTGCCGGCATTGTTATATGTATCTTATGAGACTTCATTTATAAGTGTTATATTAAACCTGATTGTCATACCGCTTATGCCGGTTGTGATGATAAGTGGTATAGTCTCAGGATTAGCAGGACTTGTGTCGATAAAATGTGCATGGTTTATGGCAGGAGCAGCCCACTATGTGCTTAAGCTTTATGACATATTGTGTAAAGCATGTGCAGATATACAGGCAGGAACATACGTCACAGGAAGACCACAGGTATGGCAGCTTGTCCTTTATATGTTTATCTTAGCCGTATGGATAGCAGCTGACTCTGAATATGTGAAATATTGTACCATATATCGTGTAAGTAATATGAGTAATGTACATGATATATGGCGGAATGTGAGTAATGTGTGTAATGTACATGATATATGGCGGAATGTAAGTAATAATGCGAGTAATATACATTATGTATGGCGAAATGTATGTAATGTGAGTAATCTGCATGATGCAAGCAGGAATGTGTGTAATATATATAGAAATTCATGTAATATAAGCCATAATATTAAGAGTGTTATTCTAATTGTGCTTTTAATACTGGCTGCTGTCAATATGAGATATGTTCATCCCAAGGGACTTTATATTATGATGCTTGATGTAGGTCAGGGTGATTGCATATATATACGTGATGAAAATGGTATCAGTTATCTGTTCGATGGTGGAAGCACGGATGTTAAACAGGCAGGAAAGTACAGGATATATAAAACTCTGCGTTATATGGGTATACGGAGGATAGATTATGCTGTGATAAGTCATGGTGATGCTGACCATGTGAATGGTATTAAAGAACTTATAGATATGAGTGGTGCTTCATTTACTGTGGGTGAAGTTGTCATGCCTGATATAAAAGATAAGGATAGTGAAGAATCATATGCTGGCATGATAGAATATGCGCATAAAGCAGGCATTAATATCAGCTATAAGAAGGCTGGGGATGTACTTGTATGTGATAACAGCACGGCATTTAAGATAACTTGTATGCATCCGTGTGAATCGTACGATTATGAGGATGCTAATGACTATTCGGCTGTTTATATGATAGAGTATAAAGACTTTTCCATGCTAATGATGGGAGATGCAGGCAAGAAGGCTGAGAAATGTATGATGAATGACTGGAAACAGCATAAAGAGCTTAAAGTTTTTGCACTTAAAGCAGGACATCATGGTTCAAGGTATTCATGCAGTGAAGCTTTTCTTGAGAGTATTGATCCTGCGATAGCGCTTATATCCTGTGGTAAGGATAACAGATATAAGCATCCTCATAAAGAGATGCTGACAAGGCTTCATAATATGGATATTAAGCCATACCGGACAGATGAAGACGGTGCCATAATGATAAATGTCAGTGCTGATAAAATAAAAGTACAGGTTTACAATGACAGCAGATAAATGGTACAATGTTAGCTATGAAAACTTTGAATGAACATATTAAAAAAGGCGAATATCAGAAGGTATATCTTATATATGGTGAAGAGGAATATTTGAAAAACCAGTACCGTGACAGAATGAAGGCGGCTATTATCGGGGATGACACTATTAATTACAGCTATTTTGAAGGAGATAGCACGAAAGCAGAGGATGTTATTTCGATGTGCGAAACTATGCCGTTTTTCAGTGATAGAAGACTTGTTATAGTTAGTGACAGCTCTTTTTTTAAAAATGCAAATGACAAGCTGGCTGATTATATAAAGAAGCTTCCTGATTATATTGTTCTGATTTTCGTAGAGAAAAATGTTGATAAAAGAAATAAGGTATATAAGGCGGTAAGCAGCTGTGGTTATGTGACCGAGATGAAATATCAGACACCAGCAATGCTTAAAAAGTGGATAGCCGGAATGTTGTCAAAGGAACATTATAAGGTAACAGAGGCAGCCTGTGACCTTATTCTTGAAAAGACAGGTGCTAACATGGAGCTTATAAGAAATGAGGTCAATAAGCTTATAAGCTACTGTGCTGGCCGTGATGCAGTCATGCCGCAGGATGTGGAGGCTGTGTGCTCTACGCAGACGACGAGCAGGATATTTGAGATGATAGAAGCGGTTGCTGGAAAAAACAGAGATAAGGCACTTTCTTTGTATTATGATCTTCTTGAGCTCAAAGAGTCACCTATGCTTATTTTGTACCTGATAGTCAGACAGTTCAACGGAATATTACAGGCTAAGGATTATGCAGCATCAGGAATGTCATCAAGGGAAGTGGCTTCTTATATGAAGATACAGCCGTTTATAGCAGGAAAGTATCTTGCGCAGTCGAAGTATTTTACTGCAGATAAGATAAAAGAAATATTAAGGGAATGTGCAGATGTTGAAGAACGTATCAAGCAGGGCAGACTTCAGGAAAAGCTTGGCGTGGAAATGATTATAATAAAATATTCGGTATAGAATACATATAAAGATGTGTTTTATAGCTTATAACAGGAAAAAAGGACAGATGCGAGGGTATGCATCTGTCCTTAAATAATATCCTGTGATAATTAAGCTAAAGTGTTAACAGCTTTAGTAATGCGAGATACTTTTCTAGCAGCTGTGTTCTTGTGGAATATTCCCTTAGAAGCAGCCTTAGAAATCTCAGCTATAGCAACAGGAAGAGCAGCCTCAGCAGCAGCCTTGTCACCAGCAGCAACAGCAGCGTCTACCTTCTTTACATATGTCTTAACTCTAGACTTAATTGCCTTGTTTCTCTCAGCTCTTACCTGATTAGTTATTACTCTCTTCTTAGCAGATTTAATGTTAGCCAATCCGTACACCTCCAAATTTTAATAAAATTCATAGTTAAATGTTTCGCATTAAAGCCGGACACGGACGATCTAATGTAAACATACTCATATATCTTATAGTAGAAAATGTAATATGTCAACTATAAATTTATAAAAATGTTTGTGAAATGATTCATTCCGAATAAAATATTCAATATTACATACTATATGTCTGACAGGATGATGGATAAAAAGATGAAAGAGAGAGGAAATGTGCATGGAATATGATATGGCAAGAACGGACCTTGCAGTTGAACTTAATGAAAGCATTTCAAAGAAAAGCGGCAGCTTAAAGGGGATAATAGTGAACGAATCCACTGATAGCGATGCAGCGATCAAGGTAACAGAGATAAAGATTACCAATAAAAGAGCAGCAGAAGCTATAGGCAGGCCACAGGGTTCATATATAACTATAGAGGCCAGAAATATTAGTAAGGCAGGTGAGTCTTACAGGAAAAAGATAGTAGATATATTGCTGGATTATATAAGGAAACTGCTAGAAAGTAATATAGAAAAACAGGCTCATGCTAATACAACGCTTCTTGTTGCAGGACTTGGCAACAGATGTATAACATCTGATTCACTTGGCCCACTTGTTGTGGATGGGCTTGAGGTTGATTATCATATTCAGACAGGGCAGGGAAGAGATGGTAGAATGTGCGCAGTTATTCCGGGGGTCATGGCAGATACCGGACTTGAAACAGCAGATATAATAAGAGGCATAGCAAAACAGGTAAAACCATCAGCGGTTATAGCCATAGATGCTCTTGCTGCAAGGAATATATCAAGACTGAACACTACAATACAGTTATCTGACAGAGGGATTAATCCTGGTTCGGGAGTGGGAAACCACAGAGTAGGGATCAATAAGGATAATATAGGAGTTCCTGTGCTTGCACTTGGTGTACCGACTGTTATAGATGCATTTACCATAGCAGTAGATCTTGTAAGTCCGTTACTAAAAAACTGCACGAAAGAGGAAAGGGAAGAATTCTTATCAAGGATATATATGGAAGGTATAAGCGATATGTATGTGACACCTAAGGCTATAGACACAGATGTACAGAATATAAGTGGAGTTATATCAGAAGCATTGAATCAGGTGCTGAATATTTAAAAGAATATATAAATATTTTATAAGAATGTAATATTATTACTTTTTGTTAATACAATTAAATAACAGGAGATTGGAGGGGCTATGAAGAGAGGGTACAGGCTGTTATATATGATAGCTGGCATAATGATATTATTATCTGCAGTATTTTTTGAAAAAAATATAGGACTTGCCTCCTTCATGGAGGATGTGTTTATCAGTGGATGTGTGAATATGACTATGCCGGGAGCAACATGTTATATGAATCCGCAGAAGCTTCTTAAGTGCACGGTGTTTGATGAACTTATGAAGACAACTGTTCCTGTAAGTGCCATGCTTCCAGGAAATAACGATGACTATATTATGCTTGCTGATAATGCGTGTGACTATGAAAATATATATGAAACCAGTGATAAAGCAGAAGAGACTTCTAAGAAAGAAAGCGTACCTGTTAAAGATACAGATGAAGTAACAACGCCTGCTTTTGGCGAGGCTGATACAGGTTCTGATACGGATGCTGCAGTACAGAATGTGATTCAAAGAAAGGAAATAACAGGAACGGTTTATAACAAAACTGAGCTTTCAGATTATGGATTTGTTCATAATCATTTTTATACAATAACATCTATAACTGAGCTTACAGAGAGCATATTAAGACCTGATGATTTTATAAACAGAAATCTTGCCATAGATAAAAGCAGCAGACAGCCACAGATACTTATATTCCATACACATTCACAGGAGGGATTTATCGATTCAGTTGAAGCAGATGCAAAAACAACTATAGTTGGTGTAGGTGATTATCTTACAAAGCTTCTTACAGAACGGTATGGTTATAATGTTATTCATGATACAACAGTTTATGATTATGTCGATGGGAAGCTGGATAGAAGCAAGGCGTATACATATGCAGAAAACGGAATAGCAAAGATTCTTAATGACAACCCTTCAATAGAAGTTGTTATTGACCTTCACAGAGATGGTGTAGCGGATACGACTCATCTTGTAACACAGATGGATGGAAAGAGTATGGCTAAAATAATGTTTTTTAATGGCCTTAGCTATAGTAAGATTAATGGAGATATAGCGTATCTTAATAATCCATACAGGGATGATAACCTTGCCATGAGTCTTCAGATGCAGCTTATAGGTGAGGCATATTATCCGGGCTACTTAAGGAGAATATATGTAAATGCATACAGATATTGCCTTCATGAGAGAGGAAGATCGATGCTTATAGAGGCGGGTGCACAGACTAATACGTTTGAAGAGGTTAAGAATGCTATGGAGCCGCTTGCTGATATTCTTGATAAATGTCTGTCAGGAGAGAAGGTTATGAATGATACTTAGTAGGGGGCTTTTGCCCCACATCATATAATTCTATATATGGATATTGTGAATAGACACAGATAATTCTATATATGGATATTGTGAATAGACACAGATTTTGGTATATTTCTACAAAAATTCTGCTTATTACAACTAAAACAGGGGGTTTTACATCATTTTTATTGTTTTATACGATTAAAAATATAGTATTGACAAACAAAAGAAAAAGTAGTACTCTCATGTTGTTGATAATATTTTAGTTTATAATCATTAATCGCATGCGATTATCGTGGCAGTTTTCCTGCCGGATTATTCCCAGTTTTAAGCTTAATATTTCGTGGCCGGAAATATTAAAAAGAGAAGGATTAAAAAGAAAAGAATTATTTTATTTTACTTGAAAGGATTATATTTTGCTTATGGAAAAAAGTTTATGTCAGGATGTTATGGAGTATTCAGAATTTGTTGAAAAGATAAAGAAAATGTCAGAATCAGTAGCAGGTACAGAGGGGACTGTGCAGGTTACACATGTTATTAAGAATAACGGATGTGAATATGATGGTTTGGTTATATTAAGAAAAGGGTGTAAAATATCACCAACCATATATCTGAACGGATATTATGAACAGTATTGCAAAGGAAAAAGCTTTGAAAGTGTATTTTCAGGAATCAAAGAACTTTATCTGTTTAATAAAGACAGAATATCAGTTGATACAGACAGCTTTGCTACTTTTAATGGGATTAGGGATAGGGTTGTATTCAAGCTGATAAATTATAACGCAAACAGAAAGCTGCTAAGCCTTGTACCACATAAAAAGATACTTGACCTTGCGATGGTGTTCTGCTGTATGCTTGAAAAGAATGAAGAGGGAAATACATCAGCACTTATATATAATTCCAACATGAATTACTGGAAAGTGAAGGAAGAGGATATATACAGAGCAGCGTTGAACAATACAGCACGCATTCTGCCTGCTGGCATAACAGAGATGTCGAAGCTTTTTGAAGCTTATGATGACCATGATAAGATGGATGCCTGTATAGATTCTCAGGAGATTAAGGACTGCCAGCTTTATGTGCTTACAAACGACTGCCGTATTAATGGTGCAGCCTGCATGCTTTATGAGAATGTACTTAAGGATTTTGCTGACAGCATAGAAAGCAATCTGTATATACTTCCTTCATCTATACATGAGGTTATTATACTTCCTAAGTTTGCTATGTTTAATAAGCAGGAGCTTGTGAATATGGTCAGGGAGGTAAATGCGGAGGGAGTTGCCATGGATGAGATATTGTCATATACAGTATATGAATATGACAGGGAAACAGGCGAACTTAGCATGTAGGAAAACCTGGAATGCAGGCGGACTTAATATGTATGCGTACCTGACATATATAAAAAACGGTCATATATAAGAACCTGGCATATGAAATATATATGCCAGGCATAAATAAATGTACATGATGGGAGTCGAACCCACGGCCTTTCGCTCCGGAGGCGAACGCTCTATCCAACTGAGCTACATGTACATGGCACACAGCCAATACTCATAATACACTATTTTGCTTATCAGGGCAAGCGGATAAAAGCTTTATAATTTTTCTTTTTGATTTTATTAATGTTATTTGATAAAATGATTGCGTGAATTGCAAAGTGATAAGGCGATTAATGCAATGTATTGGATTCGAAAGGAAAGTTATATATAATGCGTATTAATAAATATCTGAGTGCACAGGGGGTATGTTCACGCCGTGAGGCTGACAGGCTTTTAGAGGCTGGCAGGATAACTGTGGACGGTGTTACTGCCATGTGTGGGCAGCAGGTGGATGATAATAGTGTAATATGTATAGATGGCAGCAGAATAAGCGATGAAAAGCCGCAGGATGTACTTATGGCGTTTAATAAGCCAAGAGGAATAGTATGTACAACAACAGATAACCAGGGAAAGAATAATATAGTTGATTATATAGGATATGATAAAAGAATATATCCTGTAGGAAGACTTGATAAGGATTCGGATGGACTTATACTTCTTACCAATAATGGTGAAATAACTGATAAGATATTAAGATCTGTTAACGGACATGAGAAAGAGTATGTGGTTAAGGTCAACAAAAAAATAACAGATACATTTTTAAAGAACATGGCGGATGGAGTATATCTTAAAGAACTTGATGTTACTACAAAGCCATGCAGCATAAGCCGCATAAATAACTATACATTCCGCATAATACTTACGCAGGGACTTAACAGGCAGATAAGAAGAATGTGCCAGGAATCAGGTTATAAGGTCGAAAGTCTTACCCGTGTAAGAATAATGAACATAGAGCTTGGCGGACTTAAAATTGGTGAGTACAGAATAATAGAAGGTAAAGAAAAGACCATGCTTTATGAAAGCTTATGATGAAGCAGAGAAGCTGTGATGGCTTAAAGATAATAAAACATTATATGACGGAGCAGAATAATGAATAAGTTAGATAGAATTAAAGAGTTAGTTGTATTACTTAATAAAGCTGGAAAAAGTTATTATTCAGAGGGACGAGAGATAATGTCCAACTATGAATATGATAAATTATATGATGAATTAAAGAAGTTAGAGGAGGAAACAGGCTGTGTACTATCTAACAGTCCAACAGTTAATGTAGGATATGAGGTACTTAGTGAGCTTCCAAAGGAAAGACATGAGTCACCGATGCTAAGTCTTGATAAGACAAAGGACAGGGAAGTGTTAAGAGACTGGTTAAAGGACCAGACAGGACTTCTGTCATGGAAGCTGGATGGACTTACAATAGTTCTGACATATGAGGACGGAAGACTTAGTAAGGCAGTAACAAGAGGTAACGGAGAGATAGGCGAAATAATCACAAACAATGCGAAAGTGTTTAAGAATGTTCCGGTTACTATTCCATATAAGGGAAAGCTTGTATTAAGAGGTGAAGCTATAATAACTTATTCTGATTTCAACAGGATAAACGAGGAGCTTCCTGAGATGGATGCAAAGTATAAGAATCCCAGAAACTTATGCAGCGGTTCAGTCAGACAGCTTAACAACAAGATAACTAAAGAGCGTAATGTCAATTTCTTTGCATTTGCACTTGTTTCGGCAGAGAATGTTGATTTTAAGAATTCAAGAAAGTGCCAGTTCGAATGGCTGAAAAGTCAGGGATTTGATGTTGTAGAGTATAAGGTTGTTGATAAAGATAACATTATAGATACTATAGGATGGTTTGAAAGAGCTATTTCTGATAATGATTTTCCATCAGATGGACTTGTTATCATATATGATGATATTGCATATGGTGAATCACTAGGAAGGACAGCAAAGTTTCCAAGAAATGCGATGGCATTCAAATGGACAGATGAAACGGCAGACACGGTACTACGGCAGATAGAGTGGAGTGCATCCAGAACAGGTCTTATTAACCCGGTAGCCATATTTGATCCGGTTGAGCTTGAGGGAACTAAGGTGTCAAGAGCAAGTGTCCATAATATAAGTATTATGGAAGGTCTTAAGCTTGGAATAGGTGATGATATAAGAGTGTTCAAGGCTAATATGATTATACCTCAGATAGCACAGAATCTTACAGAAAGTGGCAATATTGTAATACCTGATGTCTGTCCGGTATGTGGACAGCCTACAAGAATCTGTGAGATAAATGATGTCAAAACACTTTATTGTGATAATCCTGAGTGTCAGGCAAAGCATGTTAAAAGCTTTGCACTTCTTGTGTCAAGAGATGCACTTAATATAGACGGACTGTCTGAGGCAACGCTTGAAAAGTTTATACAGAGAGGATTTATTAAGGATAAGACTGATATATTCCATCTTGACAGATTCAAGGACGAGATAGTAGCCATGGATGGCTTTGGAGAAAAGTCATATGCCAATCTTATAGACGCGGTTGAGAAAGCAAGAGATACAGATCTGGTAAGAGTATTGTATGGACTTGGGATAGACAACATAGGATTATCAACAGCAAAGCTTATTGTAAGGAAGTTTAAGGGTGATAAGGAAGCACTTATGAATGCTGATATACAGGAACTTACAGATATAGATGGCATAGGTGAAGTTATAGCCGATTCATATGTAAAATATTTTGCAGATGAGAAAAAAAGAAAAGAATATATAAGACTTTTAGGTGAAGTGAGCTTAAAAGAAATGGATGATACGCAAAACTCACAGGAACTTTCAGGAAAAACATTCGTAATAACTGGCAGTGTGATTCATTTTGCAAACAGGAAAGAGTTAAAAGAGCTTATAGAAAGCATGGGTGGTAAGGTTACTGGTTCGGTTACAGGAAACACCTCGTATCTTATTAACAACGATTCTATGTCACAGTCTGCAAAGAATAAAACAGCAGCTAAGCTAAATGTACCTGTTATTACAGAAGAAGAATTCATCAGACTTGCGGGATTAGTGGATATGCTGTAATATAATGTGAGATATAAGAACGGAGGAACATTATGCCAATTAAGATACAGAATGATCTGCCAGCCAAGCATGAACTGGAAGAAGAAAATATATTTGTTATGGATGAAAGCAGGGCGCTTTCGCAGGATTTCAGGGAGCTGCAGATAGCAATCCTTAATCTTATGCCATTAAAGCAGGATACGGAACTTCAGCTTTTGCGTGCGTTATCTAACACACCATTGCAGATAGATGTGACATTTATACAGACAGAATCACACATTTCAAAGAATACATCTCATTCACATATTAAGAAGTTTTATGAAACATTTACAGACATAAAGGATAAAAACTTTGATGGTCTTATAATAACTGGTGCACCAGTTGAAAAACTCGACTTTGAAGAGGTTAACTACTGGGATGAATTAACAAAGATTATGGAGTGGTCAAAGGAGCATGTAACATCAACTCTTCATATATGCTGGGGTGCACAGGCAGGACTTTATTATCATTATGGTATAAAGAAGGTTCTTCTTGATAAGAAACTTTCGGGTGTTTACAGACATCATGTCCTTAACAGAAAGGAACCTCTTGTAAGAGGGTTTGATGATTATTTTATGGCACCACATTCAAGATATACAGAAGCATGCAGAGAGGATATCCTTAATAATAAGCAGCTTAAGGTGTTTGCTGATTCACAGGAGGCAGGCATATATATCGTTATAGGACAGGATGGAAAGCATATATTTGTTATGGGACATCCGGAATATGACAGAATGACACTTGACCAGGAATATAAGAGAGATTATGATAAGGGGCTTGAACCAGAACTTCCTGTCAACTATTATCCTGATGATGACTGCAACAGAAAGCCGGTGTTATCGTGGAGAAGCCATGCGAATAATCTATATACTAATTGGCTTAATTATTATGTATACCAGACAACTCCTTATGATCTTAACGAAAAGGCGGAAAAGAGGTCTTTTAATTGATAGATGAAAAAGAAATTCTCCCATTCAACTTTTTTTCGTATGGTGGTGTTTATAGTGGTGACCATAATGGGATGAGATATATGATTAAAAGAACTGGTAAAAAGCCGGATTTCACTTTGAATGCGCTTGTGTGGAGAGGTCCATATGCATCATCAGCTGTTAATGCAGATGATATAACAAAAAAAGAGTTTGAATATTCAGAGGAAGGAAGAAAAGCTGCTATAGAATGGATACAAAAGATGTATACAGACAGAAAGGATGAATGGGATAATGCCCCATCCATCAATCAGGCTGTATTGTACGATGGCAGGAAGAATACATAACGATAAATATAATAATATATACAAGGCATGAAGCTATACATTTTGCTATAAGAGCTGTTGTGTAAGTGATGTTTTGTGATAGAAAAGGCAGCATGATAAATGCTGCCTTTTCTGTTATAAGAACAGAGGCGATGGATATTACACTCATGCTTAGCGGACATATTATATTGCTTATTACGTCTGTTTTGAAATGATATATAGTATAAAGCTTTATATAGTTAAGCATACATACAACAATATTGCTTATTATAAGGCCGTATATATATCCACATATCCCAATGCGTGGAACAAGTATTATAAGAAATCCTATCCTGATAATAAGACCGGTTATGTTTGCAGCGCAGGTAAAGGAGGTTTTGTTTATTCCGTTTAATATGCTTGAAAGGCTTACCTTTAAGTAAAGAAAAGGGCATACGCATGCAAGTATAATGGTGTATGTGTATACATCAGGCTGCTTAAATATAATTGCACCAAGCCTGCTTATGTATAACACAAACAGAATACAGCACATAATACCAAGGTGCATACACACGCAGATAGTGTATGATATAGTTCTGGTTATATTATCAGACTGGTTTGTGGAACTATCTTTGGATATCTTTGGGGTGAGCATAACTGCAAGGGAATTGGTTATTGCGCCAGGAAACATTATAAGAGGAATCACCATTCCACCGATGATTCCATAAGTGCTTACAGCATTTTCGTTATTCATGCCATACAGCATAAGCTGTACAGGAATAAGAATAGCTTCACCACTTTCAAGAAGATGAACTAAAAGACTGTTAAGATTAAGCGGTAAAGCGTATAGTGCAAGGTTCTTGATTAAAGTATATATTTTTCCTTTTGTTGTGGGATTAAGCGATGATAAGTTCACTCTTTTGTAATGCTTTCTGATTTTTTTAATATATAATGCCAAAACGCAGAATATTACAGCACATAATTCGCCTGCTATATTGCCATATATGGCATCTGTAATATTAAGGGTACGGTCTGATTGCTGTATAAAAATATAGTAATAAAAGATAACTCCCAATATTCTTACGAGCTGTTCTGCTATCTGGGATGCAGCGGGGATAAAGGCAGACCTGCAGCCGTAGTAATAACCGCATATACAGCTGTGTACTGCTGACAGCGGTATACTTATGACAATAATTCTTATTAGTTCAGTACAATCTGTGTTTAACATGATTTTTTCAGCTATTGTTCCAGCATATATATAACATAATGCTGAAAATATTACTGACATGGGAATAGATAAGAAAAGACCAGATATTAAAGGCTTTAAGCTTTGCTGGTCTGCTGCGGTATACCTTGATATGGCAGAATTAAAGCCGCATATGCATACAGAGAAGGCTATTCCGCATAAAGGAGTAATGAGCTGCAGCATTCCCATACCATATGCACCTATATGTGTGTTTAGAAATATTCTGTAATAAAACCCGAGTATCCGGCAGAAAAGACCGGCAAGTGTTAAAACAATGGTTCCTTTAATTAGTGGATTTTTAATAGAATTATTTATGGAATTGTTAAAGGAATTATTTATGCGATTATTCATGCAGCCTCCAGTTTATATTTTTGCTTTGATATATGGGCAGATGTCATATTAATCTTTAACATAGTATGCACTGGATGAATATAATATTATAAATATATTGGAAAAGTGCGATTATATGCACGGAAAGAGTTCTATGTTATATCTTGATAATGCAGCAACAACTCCGCTTCTTCCAGAAGTTCGTAAAGTGATGATGAATTATATGGTGGATAACTTTGGCAATCCATCTTCTATATATAAAATAGGCAGAATGAACAAAATAGCAGTAGAAGAAGCAAGAAAGAGCATAGCTGAGACTATAGGAGCATGTGCAGATGATATTTTTTTTACGTCAGGCGGGACTGAAAGTGATAACTGGGTTCTTGAATCGGCAGCAGAATCAGCAACGGGATCAGACAGTGCGCATATTATTGTAAGTGCTATAGAACATCCAGCTGTTATTAATAAATGTATACAGCTTAAGAAAAGGGGCTGTGATGTGGATTATATTAAAACTGATAAAAATGGGATTATTAATACCGAAGATCTTATATCGAAAATACGTGATGATACAAAGCTTATATCAGTAATGCTTGTGAATAATGAAATAGGAACAATACAGCCGGTAAAAAATGTATGTAATATAGCGGCGGAATATGCAATACCTGTTCATACGGATGCGGTAGCTGCATATGGACATATACCTGTTAATGTAAAGGAGCTTGGGGTAGATTATCTTAGCGTAAGTGCACATAAAATAGGAGGAGCGAAGGGCACAGGCTTTTTATATGCAAAAGCAGCAAATATAAATCCATATATATGTGGAGGAGGGCAGGAGAAAGGAAAACGCTCAGGTACTGAGAATGTTGCAGGTATTATGGGACTTGCAAAAGCAGCAGAAATTGCACAGGAGAAACTTGACAGCAGAATAGAGGAAGAAAATATAACAAAAAACTATATAACTAACAGGATTTTAAGGGAAATAAAAGGCTCATCGCTTAATGGAGACTACAAAAAACGCATTTCAGGTAATATGAATTTTGCATTTACAGGCATAAATGGAGGTGAACTTGTAATAATGCTTGATAAAAATGGAATATGCGTATCAGCTGGTTCAGCATGTCATGGTAATTCGGGTGGACCATCTCACGTACTAAAAGCTATAGGACTTGATGATGAAGCAGCACAGTCGTCAATACGTCTGACACTTGGCAGGGGACTTACAAAAAAAGAGTGTGATTATTGTGTTGAATGTATAAAAAGAGCAGTGCAGGAACTAAGAAGCAATGCGGTATGATGGAGCAGTACAGAAAGATAAATATGGGATAATAGAGAATAAGCAGATAACAAATAGAGAGTAAGCAGGGGTTATCACGATGAATGATCAGATATGATATCCCCTGTATTCTGTCTGCTGAGCTGTAAACATAGAATTATAGCCTTATGAATTCAGGTTGGCGTTTTTTAAATATAGTATAATATTTGAATCCTGCATTTGTAAGAATGTCGTAAAGAACGTCAAATCTGTATGCAATATGTTCTGTCTTATGGGCATCAGATCCTGTGGTGATTATTTCACCCCCAAGTTCATGGTATCTTTTTATTATATCCGGACAGGGATTAGGATTCTTAAGTCCATATTTAAGTCCGGCTGTGTTGATCTCTATGCCTTTACCCTTTTCTATAAGCATACGAAGTATTGTATCTATGTAATCTGAGTAATCTTTCCAGTTATATGCCGTATCTTTGCCAGGAGCATAACGGACTATATAGTCAAGATGTCCATATACATCAAAGTTGCTGCACACCTTAAGAGAGTCAATGATTCCCTCATAGTATGTTGATATGCCCTCTTTTACAGATATATTCTGCCAGAACTCATCATAGTATGGATCATTTCCATATACGAGATGGGATGAGCCGATGATAAAATCAAGAACAGAGTCTTTATCATATTCGTTTACACGTCCGGCAACTGATGGCATGAGTCCTTGTTCCACGCCGGTACTAATATCTATAATATGAGAATATTTTTCCTTAAGACTGGTTATAGTATCTACGTAGGGCTTGAAATCAAGCATAAACATAACTTCACCATTTTCAGGTGGGTAATCAAAGTCGTTGTGGTCAGTAAAACATATTGATTTTAATCCGAGTTTTACAGCCTGTCTGACTACATTTTCAGGTGGATTGTCTGAATCAGATGAAAAGGAAGTATGCAGATGATAGTCACAAAGTCTGTTATGATAATTGCTTAAACACATAATAATCCTCATTTCCACGCATTTATACTCATGATTGTGCTGTATGCGTTATTATTGAATTTATAATCGTTTATTAAATCAATATAGCATAGTGATATGTACTTGCTATACTGTTTTAATAAATGTTTTTAATAAAATACATTGTGTTAATTAGCATGTTTGCTAATATGTGCTTTTTATATACACAGTAATAAAATGCTTTTTCGGTTAAACCTCTTGAAAATATTTCTTTTGATTGTTATTATGTAAACGTAATTTTACATTCTTTACATAAAATGCACATTAATTTTATTAAGCAATTAAGATTTATAAGGATTGCATGAAATATAATATGTGCAGGACAGGAGAAAAAAGTGGATATTGAGTTAGTTGGCAATTTGTTTATGTTTGCAGGCGGCATAGGTATGTTTCTTTATGGAATGAACATTATGGCCGATGGTATGCAGAAGTCAGCTGGAAGTAAGATGAAACAGCTTATTGGGTATCTGACCAGAAACAGATTACTGGCGGTTCTGGTAGGAGCATTTATAACTGCGATTATTCAGAGTAGTGGTGCTACTACAGTCATGGTTGTAGGTTTTGTTAATGCAGGACTTATGACACTTGTCCAGGCAGTAGGAGTTATAATGGGTGCTAATATAGGTACAACCATTACAGCATGGATTGTTTCGCTTGGACAGTTAGGTGATGCAGTTAAAGTGTTAAAGCCAGAGTTTTATGCACCTTTGCTTGTAGGAATAGGTGCTATTCTTGTTTTATTTAGTAAAAAACCAAAGAAGAAAATGTTAGGGGAAATTATAGTTGGTATAGGTCTTTTATTCTTAGGCTTAAGCTTTATGTCACAATCTATATCACCATATACAGATGCACCTATATTTTCAAAGGCATTTGAGGTTGTAGGAAGTAATCCTTTGCTGGGTATACTTATAGGTATTATTGTTACAGCACTTTTACAGAGTTCATCTGCCTCTGTGGGTATATTACAGACACTTGCCATTAATGGTGTTGTTACAACTAATGCAGCAGTATTTATAACGTTAGGACAGAATATCGGTTCATGTGTGACTGCGATTATATCTAGTGCAGGTACAACACGAAATGCAAAAAGAGCAGCATGTATGCATCTTCTGTTTAATATTGCAGGAGCTGTCATATTTGGAACAGCAGCATTTATATTATTCATTCTAAGACCTTCACTTGCAGTACATAACATAACAAGTGTTGAGATTTCGTTGTTCCATACATTTTTCAATATTATATGTACAACAATCATGATGCCATTTGGCGGGCTGCTTGTTAAGTTATCAGGTATGATAATAAGAGAAAAATCACAGGATGAAGAAAATGCCACACTTGAGGCAAGCGACAGCTATGCGGCTGAGCTTTCAAGACATTTTGATAATAGAATATTAGAACAGCCATCTGTTGCAGTTAACAGGGCACTTAGTGAAGTTGTCATCATGGGAAATCTTGCTCTTGATAACATAAAGTATTCAGCTAAGGCAGTTATTAACAATGACCAGGATATGATAGATAAGGTTATAGAAACAGAACATAAGGTTGATCTGTATGAGAAGTATCTTACAGAGTATCTGATAAAGGTAAACAACCTGTCGATAACAGAAGAACAGCATCTTATGATTAACAATCTGTTTCATGCTATCATAGATATAGAAAGAGTGTCTGATCATGCTGAGAATATGGCAGATCTGGCAAAGTATAAAATAGAGAATGGCATCACGTTTTCACAGCATGCCATGGAAGAACTTAAAGCACTTTATGAGAAGGTGGTTGTCAGCTTCTCAGAGGCAGTAAAGGCAAGAGAAAAACTAAGCCGTATAGCAGCAGAGAATGTATGCAGGATAGAAGACGAAGTAGATGCCATGGAAGAAGAGCTGCGTAATAAGCATATTGAAAGACTCTCGTCAGGCTTGTGCAAGCCATCTAATGGTGTCATATTCCTTGATACACTTTCTAACTTTGAAAGAATGTCAGATCATGCTAATAATCTTGCTGATTGTGTGCTTGAAGAACTTGAACAGAAAAACAGATAAAAATATTTTATAGAATATTTTGTAAAAAATAGTAATTTACACTTGATATTTTAAATTAGTTTATGTAGAATATCTTTAGTTGATTTTTTATTAACAATCTTTATATTAGGAGGATTTATTTTTATGTCAGTAAAAGTTGCGATTAATGGTTTTGGACGTATCGGTAGACTTGCATTCAGACAGATGTTTGGTGCAGAGGGTTATGAGGTTGTTGCTATCAATGATTTAACAAGCCCTAAGATGTTAGCTCATCTTTTAAAGTATGATTCATCACAGG
>ERZ772969.367-NODE-367-length-43382-cov-9.355483_pt1 | contig 43382 bp, 36 predicted proteins | sample MGYA00511676_ERZ772969 | MGnify/ENA primary metagenome ERZ772969 (study PRJEB29015, sample SAMEA2737651) | human gut metagenome | biome: human gut; feature: human-associated habitat; material: faeces | place: China | collected 2012 ... | reverse complement strand
GTACCGAGGATGTAGAAATTTCGGACGCGGGTTCAACTCCCGCCAGCTCCACCAATCATGATTGGACAGTGCTAGGACAGCACTCGAAAAAACAGGAAGTTAGCAGTCTCAGCAGGACACCGACCAGACGGTGAGGAGACTAAAAAGGATACGCAAAGGAGCCGCGGCTCCAAAGTAACTTGAAAGCCCGCATACGCGGGCTTTTTTGTATCTTTAAGCAGATGAAGGATTAAACATGGCAAGTATTTTTCTTAGTCATAACTCAGCTGATAAGCCCTTTGTTCGGCGCCTAGCACAATCATTACAATCACAAGGCCATGTCGTCTGGCTAGATGAGGCTGAAATCAATATAGGTGACTCTTTAATCGAGAAAATTAGAGAGGGTTTGGATAAAGTGGACTATGTTGCAGTAGTCCTTTCGCAAAACTCAATTACCAGCACATGGGTGCAGCGAGAATTGGATATCAGCTCCAATAGAGAAATTGCAGAAAAGCGAGTAATTCTTTTACCGTTGATGCTCCAGCATGTTGAGTTGCCAGGCTTCCTTCTGGGAAAGAGGTATGGTGACTTTACTACGGAAGAGATTTATGACCATTCTCTTGGAGAATTGTTAAAAGTATTAGGGCCTGTAGATAAACAAATTAGCGCATCAGAGCAAGAAATTGCTGCAATGCGTGCAGAGCTTGAACAGGCTCGTGAGCGTCTTGCAGGTTTAGCTCGCCTTCAAGAGCATCAAAGTAGTTCTTTCACCTCTAACTGGACGGCTGAACTGAAGGAAGCCGTTGAAGAGAGCAATAGAAAGTACCCGCAATATAAAGTCATTAATGACTCTTATGCATTTAATGCCATCGATAACTCAACGCCTGTGACTTTGGACTATTTGCTGTGGGCTATTGCTAAAACCATGAGGAAGGGTGCACATCCATTAGATGCTTTAATGGCAATGGGTAACACGCATCATAAAGCTGAAGCTATGATTAGTGCTTATATGGCTTATCTCGGTGCCCCTAGCGACTGACATGGGGTGTCGGGGGTCGGAGGTTCAAGTCCTCTCGTGCCGACCAATAACACGTTGAAAACCAGCCTCTTGCGGCTGGTTTTTTCTTGTCTGCTTTTTGTACGGGGAAAAATGGGGGATTAATCCCGACATTTATACGCTACATTACAGGCGATTTATCGTCTTTAATTTGGTTAGGTGTATACGTCAGAACCCCATGCACCGTAACTTCATTCAAAGCCTCTCCTTCGATCGCCTCTCCTTCTTGCGTTATCAGTGCCCGACCCATTAGCTTCACAAACTGGTTTCTCCCGTCCATGCTTACCAGCAACGTTTCCCCTCCTTCTGGCTTTAGACTGACGTTAATAACGGCCCAGCCGCATGAAGTTTCAATAACCCGGCAGTTGTTGTCTACACCGCAGATGACATCAACCGTCATGCGTTGTTCCTGGTAATCCATGGCTGGCGATGGAAATCCCATTAGAAAACCCTCCACATGTTACGCAGAATCCAGTATCGGTTCTCGCTCCCGTTTGTTGTCTTATCGGCGAAGTCCGGCTGGTATCGCTCGATCCATGAATTTGCATCCGTCTGACTGAAATACCAGTGCCTCTCCTGCAGTTCAGCGATGAATTTGTCAGTATACAGACAGAGATAACCCTTCGGGTTTTGCTGTATGGCCGCAATAAAAGCAGCACGGATAGGAGAGATGGATTGATCTTAGTGAGGTTGCAAAATGGGCACAAAAGAATCGCCTAAACTCCCACGCGGCGTAACCATCAGGAAAAATCGCAACGGTGAAACCCAAAATATTACTTTCACTAATAAAGGGGTAAAATGCCATGAGCCCCTTTCTAATCTGGACGTAACCCAAAAAAACATTAAATACGCCGAGCGCACACTCCGCGAAATCCATAATAAGATCGAAAGGGGGGCTTTCGTTTATGCGGAATATTTCCCTCGTTCTAACCGGTTAAAAATTTTCGGCAACGCTGCTGCAGGTAAAACTGTGAAGATGTACCTGGACGAGAATCTGGTGATATGTGAAACGAGGAAACTATCCCCTTCAACAATTGGTGGATACAAGAAATGCCGAAACGCGCTGTCATCACTTCATATTTTTTCCCGCAAGTGAGTTGACGCCGGCAGTATTGATGACATGGGTCCAGAGCCAGAAAACAACTTTGAAGACTATACGAAACCAGCTTTCATTCCTACGCTCTGCTTTGGATGAGGCAGTGACGGATGGTGTGCTGCAGATTAACCCTGTATCACTGGTAACAGCCTCACGTTACCAAAGTGATAAATCTGAGTCAGAAAGTAGTTATGTGGTAGATCCTTTGTCGCCAGCAGAGGTAGACGCATTACTCTCAGCTGCTGGAAACAAGCAATGGGAGAACCTTTTCCGGTTCGCTATCCAAACCGGGCTGCGTAGCTCTGAATTGTGTGCTCTTCGTTGGCGTGATATAGACTTTGTAGGAAAGACTGAACATGTTCAAAATGCCAGTGTAGTTGGCGTCATTAAAGGGACTAAAACAAAAGCCGGTACGAGGAAAGTAGAACTCACTGAAGAAGCATTGGCTGCTCTAGCCAACCAGAAACTGTTCACTTTCATGAAAGATGAAACCATCTTTGAAGATCCAAAGAGCAATAAACCGTGGGCTTGCGCCGATGCGATAAGAAAAAAAGCATGGATGCCAACTCTACGAAAAGCAGGCATCCGCTACCGCAATCCATCTCAGACAAGGCATACATTCGCAACGAACCATATTAGCCGCGGTGCCAACCTATTCTGGTTAGCAACCCAAATGGGCCATAAAGGGCCGGAAATGCTCTTCCGAAATTATGTGTCGCTACCAGAAAGAATATGACAACTCAACATCCATCAACATGTTGAATAAAAAGAGCCTTTAAAAGATAATCCTCACTTTCTTATAGAGTGAGGATTGTTTAAATGGCGGCAGAAAGCTGGGTTACCATAGGTGGTTTTTTTGCTACAACAGCTTCAGCTATTGCAGCGTTTTTTGCTGTAAAACAAACCATGTTGCAAAGAACGATTTCGACAAAACCTCAGATCATCATCAACAATCAGGAAGTAAAAGCGATACACTCCCTCGATAGCACATTTGCACTAAAAATTGAAGAAAATGATTTTTATTTTGATATCCCTATTATAATAAAAAATGTCGGTTTAGGGACTGCTTTAAATATAAAATATAGTTGGTCATTTGACTATCAGAAGCATATCAAAAAATGTGGATTTAAGGAAATCAGTGAAGATCCTGTTTTCTCACCTATAAAAATCAGATTAGATGAATGGGATAAACACTATTACTTCTCTAATGACGAAAGCTCAAGTTATGAATCTTATAAATTCATAAAAAACAAAAAATTAAATCATTATGGAATAAAAAAAGAACATCGTGAACTAGAGTATATCATGCCGGTTACTCAAGAGAGTTCCCCTTCGAAAATTGAGTTTCCAACACTAATAATGTTATTGTTGACAGAATATCTATATTCCTCTAGAGAACTTGACGGAACAATATTTGACGAATTAGATGCAGGTCAATTACATATAAGATATGAGGATATTTCTGGAAATAGAAAAGAAATATTATTTAATTGCACCATACAACTGATGAGTTATCAGAGCAAAAGTGAGAATGGGCCAAGATCTACATTCAGAATCGAATTCAGTCGTATTCACTCGGGGTCAAGGTTAGGACTACAAAGGATACGCAAAAGCTACGTAGATTTTATAAATGAACATGATTACAATAAAAACAAATAGTTAGATTATTTCTGACGCAGATTCAACTCCCGCCAGCTCCACCAAAATTCTCCATCGGCGATCACCAGAGTCGACTGATGAAGTCCTGAAAGCCCGCACGGCGCAAGCCCTGCGGGCTTTTTTGTACCCTCAACATGTCCCGCGAAGTCCGTAAAATTTCCCGACGACACAGTAACATCACGCCATTAAACATAATTTCTCTCATGCTCAATAAGCCATTCTTTGCGTGAAATCCCCCCTCCATAACCTGTCATCGTCCCATCTTTTCCAATTATCCTGTGACAGGGGATCACAATCGCAATCCGGTTGGCACCGTTAGCGGCAGCGACGGCGCGCACAGCATTGGGCTTATTAAGCCGTAGTGAAATGGCCTGATAGTGTGAGGTCTGTCCATAGGGAACCGCACGCAACGCATGCCAGACGGATTGTTGAAAATCACTGCCCGGAGCATCTAAAGCCAGATCAAACTGTCGGCGCGTTCCGGCAAAATACTCGCCGATCTCTTTTACTGTCTGCCGGGTATGGCTGTTTTCGCCGGTGACGATTCTGGCGTTAAATAAACGCTGAATATCGCGGAATTCTGTTTCTAACATCCGGCGATCGGTAAACTCCAGCAGACAGACTCCCCGGTCTGTCGCGCAGACAAACATCGGTCCAAGCGTCGTGGTAAACCGGTGAATGACTATCACCTGGGTTGCCTGAGTCGGCGCTGCGCCAGTAAGCCGCTTGTAGGTATAACCAAAGCCGCTAAGCGATTCATAGCCATTGTCCAGCGCAACATCAGTCGCCGTTCGTCCACTTTTTAGCTCCTGCAGGGCAACGTTCACCCGCTGCATTCGCTGGAAAGCCTGAAAAGTGATGCCGTGATGTTGCAGGAACCAGCGCCTTACCCGCTCCGGGCTGATGCCATGCTGACGAAGCTCCGCGTCTGCTACACGGGATTTGATATCGCGCCTGACAAGCGCAAGCGCCTGCTCAACGAATAATGGCGCGCTGTGCGCATTTTCCGCAGGTCTGCAGACCTTACAGGGACGAAAGCCGTCCGCCAGGGCAGATTTGGCATCTTTATAAAATTCGACATTTTCGCGCTTGGGCTTTCGCGCCCGGCATACCGAAATGCAGAATACGCCAGTGGTTTTGACGCCAACAAAAAACACGCCAGTGTAGTCTGAAGCACGTTCAAGTAATGCCTGATACCAGATATCACACAGATTTTTATCGGTTATTTTCATCACCAAAAAGTCCTTCAAACGTCTGACGAGATCGGATCGCATGCATGACATCAGTCAGCGTTGACTGCATCGCTGAATGAACAAAATTGCCCATTGAAATGCGGCTTACCCCTGCCCGTTTCAGCCTCTCGAATGACGGAAGATCGGGCATACACATGACATTCAAAGGCAATCCCGTTGCCTCTGCAATGAGGCTGATGTCTTTCTCTGACGTCAGGCAGGGAACAAAAAGGCCGTCAGCACCTGCAGCTTTATAGCGTTGACCCCGTAATATCGTCTCCTGCAACGCGTCTTCATGCCCGAGCAGGTAAGTGTCAGTCCGGATGTTCAGAAACAGGCTGTAATTTTCGCTTCTCAGCGTATCGCATACTGTTCTCAGGTTACGGGAAAAATCAGAGGCATCGTCAAGCTGACGAACCCCATTTATGACTCGGCTGTCTTCGAGGTTAACGCCTGCGACGCCTGTCTGAGCAAGGCGCCGCAGATTGTCTGCTATCTCTTCGGCTGAATCACCATACCCTGCTTCCATGTCAACGCTCAATGGCAGGCTGCTGGCAGCCCGGATCCGGGTGACCATATAAAACAACTCATCAAACGGTACTCCCTGCCCGTCGTCATATCCCAGTGTGGACGCGATTGCCGCGCTGGACGTTCCCAGTACCTGATAGCCTGCTTTTTGCGCTGCGACAGCACTGGCGGCATCCCAGACGTTGGCGATAAGAAGAGGCTCATGCTGATAGTGGCGTTCTGCAAAGTTCATATTCATATCCTCTCGATAGATTGAAAATGAATCTAAGCACTCAGGAAGAACCTCACAACCGAAATTCAGACGACCATTTTTTAGCAAACGTCGTCTGAACATGGGGTGCGGAACAGACCAAAACCTTTTAAGGTCAGGTTCTGGCTTCAAGCATGGCAATAACCGCCCAACGGGCCGCATCGTCTGCGATATTTTCCGGCAGCGCATCAGCTCGCAGCATGACATAAGCATCAACAGCCTTTCTGATGGCCGTGCGGACGGAATCATGATCGTGCATTGCCAGCGTGGAAGTCAGCAGGCCATCAGGATCGATGCTGAGGAATTCGATGCGGCGAACCCCACGTTGCGGTAGATTTGCTCGACGGTACAGCATAGGTCCCAGCACTTGCTCCCGGAAGAATGCCAGCATGCCTATCGCTTCAAAGAGTTCTCCCCTTCCCAGTTTCACCACCGCGTAATGAAGCCAGATCCAGGCTCGGGACTCAAACCACTCCGGCGTCATATCAGGCCAGTGAGCGCTAAATTTTGCCAGTTGGCGCTCCAGAGCGGTGTTATCACGGGTAAATAACACCACGGGCTCCTCAACGCGCTGAGTGAGCATTTCCAGGGTGACAAATTTCAGATCGACATGAAGAAGTTCGGGGCCATACAGGCAGATAAGCAGACGAGGCTCTCCCACATGTTCCCCGGTGAAAGCATGGAGCAGGTGACCCAGTGTTCCGGCGAACACAATACGCTGAGCCATGATCTCGTCATAGTAGAGAGGGTCTACCACAACGACAAAATCAAGATCGGAGTATTGATCGAACCCGCCATGAACAAGCGAGCCGCCAGCGAGAAGGGAGTGAATCCGCGAATCAGCCTGAAATTTAAGCTTTAGTTGCTCTGCAAAACTTCTGTGTAAATCGGGTAACGTACTAAGCATACTTTTTCCTGTTCACAAAAAAGACAAAGCATTACAGGGTATCGCGCAGTGAACAGGCAGGCCAGATATTTTTTGCAGGAACAATAATGTCCTAAGAAGGTTCTCCCGATGAGTTATATTGCCCTGTAAATTCGGAGAAATTTCTGACCATCGTCGATTACTCGGATATCTAACTAACATAGTCGTACCAGTAAAGGCAACAAAGCAGTCCTTATGAGATTATATGGACTCTATGAGTCGGCCAAAACTCACCATGAAAATCATCGGATATGGCATAAACGCATAAATTGTTTTTGACTTGCTGTCTATTGATAATAATCCTGCTTAAAACGCCAGGCTTTATACGTTAATTTGAGGGGAGTCATCCAACAGAAGATACCAAAGATAAACACTACAGCAATGCCTGATGAGATGATATTTTCTCGGAAAGCAAAGCATACCGCCAGGATGAACAGAACCGTAAGTACGACGGAAAGAATGATTGTCCCTTTAAACCGATTTGAAAGCGCAGGAAGCAAAATTTCCAGCGTCGAATGCTGAGTATCCCCATAACGTTTAAGCTTTTGCAGCTCTTCTTTTGTGAAACCCGACCTAAGCAACGCTTCTTCTGTTATCGCCATGACATTCCTATCCTTCTAATCAGGGCCAGTATACTGTGGTCTTTGCAAAAAAAACCGACCAACGGGCCAGTCGTTGATATTGTTACCCCCCTGACATTGACAAATATCAACACCCTCTCCCTCCCTCCTGTGCAAAATTACCCACACCACCCAGCGCTACGGAATAGCCGCTCAACCCGGAAGGAACCCCATCATGTACAGACCCATAACCGTCATAATATTCATTCTCCTGACGCTCGCCGCCCTCGCGGAAATAGGCGTTTTATCCTTTGGATAATCCTCAGGCTAAATACCTCTCATCAGGGCATGTTGATCTCATTACAGTTTTTTCCTAAAGCCATCCCGTTTCGCCTGTGCCATGCTGAATCACGCTCATAACCGATAACGTTAAATGAGGATATTATGAAAAAAACAATTATCGCATTATCTGCCGTTCTGCTGGCTTCCCCAGTATTTGCTGCGACCACACATGCAACTGACGATACCGTGGCGGCGGCGAACGCAAACGCCAACGAGGCGAAGCAAAAACTGCACGAAGAGCAGAACAAAGGTGAAGAGCTGAAGCTGAAACAGAAGCATGCTGCGGAAGGTAAAAGCGAAAGCTTTGGCAGCAAGGTCAGCGAAGATTCCCAGAAAGCCTGGCATAAAACCAAAGAAGGCACCGAGAAAGGGTGGGATGCCACCAAAGAAGGCGCGGAGAAAGGCTGGAACAAAACCAAAGAAGGTGCCAGCGAGCTGGAAAAGAAAGTCACTGAGTAATTAGTTATCCTCACGAAAAGGTCGCGCTTGCGGCCTTTTTTATTTCTTCGAATATAATTAGCACCTCAGGCGTTTACGCAGTGCGCACTTATCGGAGAAACCACTATGTATCGCCTTTTGGCCTTTCTGACCGTTCTGCTGTTATGCCCTTCCCTGCATGCTGCCCCGAAAAGCTACCTTATCGACACCGAAAACACCGCCATTCGGCTCTCGTGGCATGCCTTCGGCGGCATCCTCTCCTGGGCGACGTTCAGCGGCGTGACGGGTGCCGTAACGCTCAATCCGGATAACGACGTTGACGACCACATCCACGTCACCATTCCCGTAGCAACCCTGGTGGCCTCAAACACGCTGCTCACCTGGCAATTAAAAAGCGACATGTTTTTTGATGCGGAGCACTATCCGACCATCGAGTTCATCAGCTCTCGCGTGGTCGACCAGGGCGCCGGACGGTTCAGGGTGTTCGGCACGCTGACCGTTCGAAACATTGCCCGGCCGGTGATCCTGGAGGCCGCGGTGAAAGACCCGCATGCGCAGGCCCTCACCCTGGATGCCACCACCGCGATATCACGCGCGTCCTACGGGATGGATAAGTTTGCCCTGGTCGTGGACGATCGTATTGCCATCGCCATTGCGATACAGACTAACAAGGTGCCGTCATCCTGAGATCACGCGCTGCAGCCGCTCAGCGTTTCCCCGCAGGTGAGACGGCGGGTTGCGGCCAATCAGGACAAACTGATAGCCCGCCTCCTGCCACCACGCCAGGTTCATGCTGTGCCGCTGCTCCTGTTGGAGCGAGGCCGTCGTCTTCTCATCAACAGGCGAAATACAGAGGGCCATCGGGCCGTAGTCGGCGTTGATCCAGGCTATCTGCGCGATAGACGTCGTTTCATAGCGCAGCATGCGCACCATTTTAAGCTCTGCCCCCTGCAGGGTAAGCTGCGACAGGTTTAGCGTCATGCCGATGTCCTGCGCGGCCCGTTCCAGCCCGCGCTGCAGAACCGGCGTTGCGCTGTCCATATCCAGCAGCGTCTCGACGCTGTACAGGGACATATATTGCGCTTCGAGGTCGCGGATATGGGCGTTCTCATCCGCAGGCGCAGCTGAGGGACGCAGCAGATACCCCAGCCCGGAACCCACCAGCAAAAAGCTGGCCGAGGCGGCGATCAGCGCCCGTCGGCTGACGCCAGTCGGCGTGGCGGAGTGCGGGTCGGGAAGTGCCGCAAGACGCGCCTGCATCGTCTCAAGAGGCGCATCATCCAGCAGGCAGGCAAACGCCCCGGCGTAATCCTGGCTGCTTTTCATCAGTTCGTCGGTTCGCCCGGCGAGGCGTTCGTCACATTTTAACTGTTCTTCAAATAACTGCGCGTCGGCGCGGCACATCTCGCCATCTATCCAGGCCACGATGGCGTCGTCGTTATAGGGCGGTGCAAAACGGTGCGCGTTCAAGAGCGTTTCTCCTTTACCGGAGGCAGTGCGTCAGCGGATTTGGCAAGCCGAGCCCGCGCCGTCGCCAGTCGGCTCATCACGGTACCGATCGGCACCGCCAGGGTCTCCGCCGCCTCCTGGTAGGTAAAGCCTTCGACATAAACCAAAAATACCGCGTTGCGCTGGGCTTCGGGCAGCGCATTAACGCGCTGCATCACCTTCAGGTAATGCAGGCGCGTCTCATCCTGTTCGCGGGTGTCGGGCGCCAGCAGCTCGTCGCTGGGGACAAATCCCTGCCCCTGGCGAACGTGTCGTGCCCGAAGCTCAGAGATCCAGATGGAGTGCAGGATCGCGAACAGCCACCTGTCGATGCGCGTGCCAGGCGTGTACTGGCTGCTTCTTTCAAGCGCACGCACGCAGGTGGACTGAACCAGCTCTTCGGCGATATCCCTGTTTCGCGACAGCACCAGCCCATAGCGCCAGAGGCGCGTCAGGTGTGCGGCAAGCTGTTGACGAACCTCACGGGTTGCGATGGGTTTTCCCTCCACGAGAAGATCAGGATTCCGGGTGTCCATTAATGGCGGCCTGCAGGTCACGGTACTCCTCGCAGGACTGGCCACAGATTCCGGCAATGACCTTCAGCTGTTCTTTCGCGAGGTCGGGACGTCCTTTCACCATCCACGCTTCACCGAGATACTCCCGGGCTTTGGCGTAATCCGGGGCGATAGCCAGCGCACGCTGGTAATAACCAATCCCTTCGTCCGTTCGGCCCAGTTTGCGCGTGGCGAACCCGCGATAGTTCCACGCTTCAGCCGTGTTGCCATTTTTCAGCGAATCCAGCAGGTTCAGCGCCGCCTGGTACTCGCCTTTCTTCGCGAGATGGTACGCATAGTTGGTTTTGTCCTGGTCGCTGAGGCTGCTGCTCTTGTCCGGCACGCATTTCTGCGTGGCGCTGTCATACACCTGTCCGGAAGGACAATCAGGCGTTTTGCTCTCGGTACTATTATTGCCCATGGCCAGCGCCAGCGGGGACAGCAAAGAAAAAATCAGCACCGGGATCAAACGAAACGAGGTCGTGTTCATACAAAACTCCAGGGTAAGTGGGGAGTGACGTCAGTAAACGTCCGGCTGACGATTTTTATTCATTCTTCGGTGAATTTTTTTCTGTCCTAAAACCCTGCCTGCACTTCAGTTGTAAAGATAATAAACCAGGTTATTTTTTGTTTTCTCGTTATTATTACTTGCGCCCACTAGCAGAGTTTTAACCCTGTACAAGAATATATTTCATTACCTAAGTGACATAATATATCTTACATCAAAAACGTTACCCTAACTTAAACACACATTAAGCACGCTTAAATAATAACGTTTGACATGATATTTAAAATGCTCCCTACCAATTATCATACTGGGTCGTAAACGTTAAATAACAGAACCACAAAAGAAAACAAAAAGACATTAAAAAACAACCACATAAAAAACAACAATTATAAAAAAGAGGAATGCATTAATGCCCCACTCATTGTTTCCATCTTTATTTACCAAAGCTTAATTTGCACAACCCTCATTTTCTGTCTATATCATTTTTATATTCCAGAAACCAATTCCCCTATTAATTACAGGGTTTTATAAAATACAAAACACCCATTAAACGGTTTTTTCATAAGTCATTAGATTCGCTCTGATGTTGCCACTCTGACGCATGGCGGGCATCGTGCGCGCTGAATTCTACGGTGAGCGCTGTTTTATAACAGCAGCTGCGCCGGGGGCGCCCTTTACCTTCAGCAGAGATGGCTCGTCTTGCTCGCCGTTCATGACACTTCTGCTGGAGTAATAACAAAATGAGCCAAATCTCTGTTATTTCAAAACTTACTGGCGTAGAAACGACCCTGGAAGGCACACAGGTTACGCTGAACCATTCCTCTGTCGTTGAGCTTCACGTCGAGCGAGCGAGCGTCTCCCACTTCGCGCGAAGCGGTAACGACCTGCTGGTGACACTGCACTCCGGCGAGGTGATCACCCTTAAAAACTTCTATGTGGCGGACGCGCAGGGCGTGAGCCAGCTGGTTCTGCAGGACAGCAACGGCGCATTATGGTGGATTGAAGATCCGACCGGGGCCGCCACGTACGAATCTATCGCGTCCACGGACGTGCTGCTTGCGGCGTCAGGAAGTGACGCCGGTGGCGCCGCCATCTGGCCATGGGCCCTGGGTGGTATTGCCGCTGCAGGGGGCATCGCGGCCGCGGCAAGTAGCGGCGGCGGTGGCGGCGGTGGTGGCAGCAGTAACAATTCGGCCGATCCGGATACGACTGCACCAAATGCACCTTCCGGCCTTAAGTTCTCCTCAGACGGTAAAACCGTCACCGGTTCCGCCGAACCCGGCAGCACCATCACGCTGAAAGACGCGAACGGCAACGTCATTGGCACAGGAAAAACGGGCAGCGACGGCAACTTTAGCGTCTCCCTCGGGACACCGTTGACCAACGGCGAGCAGGTAACCGCCACCGCAACGGATAACGCCGGGAATATCAGCCAGGGTTCAAGCGTCACCGCACCGGATCTCACCGCACCCGATGCACCCACGATTGGCAGCGTAATCGACGATATCGCCCCTCAGACGGGGACGGTGACCAACGGCGGCAGCACCAACGATCGGCGGCCGCAGCTCTCCGGCACTGCCGAAGCGGGCTCCACCGTGACGATTTATGACGGCGGAATAGCCATTGGCACCGCGGTCGTCGCCAGCAATGGCACATGGACATTCACCCCGTCCGTCGACCTGAATGAAAGCACCCACCAGATTACCGTACGGGCAACCGACGCCGCCGGCAACACCGGGCCAGCCTCACCGGTATTCACCCTCACCGTCGATCTTACCCCTCCGACAGCGCCCACCGCGATTGTGCTGCTCGACGATACGGGCCTTATCCGAGGAACAATCACGTCGGGCGTGCCTACCGATGCCTCGCAGCCGATCCTGGCGGGAACGGGCGAACCCGGTGGAACCATCACCATTTACGATAACGGCGTGGCGATTGGTACAACGACGGTGCTGCCTAACGGTACCTGGAGCGTTACCCCAGGGGGCCCGCTCCCGGACGGAACGCACTCGATCACCGTCACTGAAACCGATGCCGCCGGAAACCAGAGTACGGCCTCTGAGCCTATCATCTTTACCGTGGACACCACGCCGCCGTCAGCCCCAGGAAACCTCGTGGTGTCGAATGATGGCGGCACCATCAGCGGCATCGGAGAAGCAGGCAGCACGGTAACCATTCGTGAAGGCGATTTCACCCTTGGCACAGTGGTTGTTGATAGCCAGGGGAACTTCAGCCTGACGCTGAGCCCGCCGAGGATCAACGGCGAAATCCTGACCGCTGACGCCACCGACACGGCGGGCAACACCAGTCCAACCACCTCCGCGGCGGCACCGGACATTACCCCGCCGCAGACCCCGGTCATCCTGTCGGTGATTGATGACGTGCAGGCCACCACCGGTCCCGTGGCCCAGAATGGGCTGACCAACGACCGGGCACCGACCCTGAACGGCACGGGCGAGGCAGGCTCGACCATCACGATTTATAACGGCAGCGATGCCCTCGGTACGGTGGTTGTTCCCTCCTCCGGCCAGTGGAGCTTTACGCCGCCCACACCGCTGACCGACGGCACCTGGGTGCTGACCGCGAAGGCGACGGATCCCGCCGGTAACCCGAGCGGGATATCAAACACGTGGACAATTAACGTTGACGGGACGGCACCTGGCGCCCCGGTGATTTTACAGGTTGTAAACGATATACCAGGGCAGACCGGCGCGATCGACTTGAACGGGACCACCAACGACGCCACCCCGACGCTCAGCGGTACCGCTGAAGCAAACGCGACGATCAGCCTGCGCGTGGACGGTGTTGAAATTGGTACAACCGTTGCCAATGGCCTCGGCGTATGGAGCTTTACCCCTTCCTCCCCAATCGGTGAAGGCCCCCACGCTCTGACCGCCGTCGCGACCGATGCGGCAGGCAACCCCGGCCCCGTCTCCAACACCTGGACCCTGACGGTTGACAGCGTCGCGCCTGCGGCGCCGGTCATTACCCAAGTGCTGGATGATGTGCCGGAGCGCCTCGGCGCGCTCAATTCTGGCGACAGCACCAACGACACCACGCCAACGCTCAACGGCACGGCTGAACCGGGCTCAACCGTTACCATTCGCCTGGATGGTGCCGATCTTATTACGATCCCGATCGACGGCAGCGGCACCTGGACCTATACCCTTCCCACGCCGCTTGACGAAGGTCCTCATACCTTTAGCGTCGTCGCCACCGACGCGGCGGGTAACACCAGCCAGCCGTCAGACGACTTCACCCTGAACGTCGATATCACTGCGCCAGCGGCGGCCACCATCGCCACCGTAACCGACGACGTCGGCGGCGTACTGGGTTCGCTCAACAGCGGCGATACCACGGATGACACTCGCCCCCTGCTGCAGGGCACCGCCCCGGCAGACACGGTGATCACCGTCTATGACGGCACGACTCTGCTCGGCACCGCCACCCTCAACGGCAGCGGCGGCTGGAGCTTCACGCCCGTGACCCCGCTCACCGACGGTCCGCATTCCCTGACGGTGCACGCCACGGACGCCGCGGGCAATACCACCATCTCAACGCCATTTGAACTGACGGTGGATACCGTTGCGCCTGCCACGCCGGATATCCCGGCCATTACCGTCAATCCTGACGGCACAGCAACGCCGCTGAACCCGGGCGAAACCACCCGCGACACCACGCCGACCCTGAGCGGTACCGGCAATCCGGGTGATACCGTGACGATCTACGACAGCGGCGTCAAAATCGGCGACGCTGTCGTGGACAATACCGGCAACTGGACCTGGACGCCGCCATCCCCCCTGGCTGGCGGCACCTATGACATCACCCTGACCGTCACCAACATGGACGGCACGGGCAACGAAAGCGCCCCGTCGCAGCCGGTCACCATCACCATTGATACCGAGGCGCCGGCTACGCCTGCAGCACCGGTCATTACTGACAGCGTCACCCAGATCACCGGTCCCGTCCCCAATGGCGGCACCACCAACGATCCGCGCCCGGTGCTGAGCGGCACCGGTACGCCAAACGACGTAATCAACATCACTGACACGGTTAACGGCGGCACGCCAACTATCGTTGGTACCGTCACGGTAGACAGCAACGGCAACTGGAGCTGGCGCCCTGACAGTAATATTGCGGAGGGCAGCCACGTCTATACCGCCACCGCCACCGATGAAGCGGGCAACGTCTCTGACGCTTCCCCGGCGATCGCGATCACCGTGGATACCGTGGCACCGGCTACGCCAGCGATCAGCGCCGTGGGCGGTGAACCGAACGGAGGCTACATCACGGATACCACGCCGACAGTGGGCGGAACCGGGGTTAACGGTGAGACGGTGATCGTCTACAACAACGGCGTCGAATTGGGCCGTGTCGTGGTGGTGAACGGAGAATGGAGCCTGACGCTTCCAGCGCAAACGGACGGCCCGCTGAACATTACCGTGGCGGGCGTGGACGCAGCGGGCAACCTCAGCGCGCCGAGTTCGGTCTTTACCGTCACGCTCGATACCGTTGCGCCCGGGATACCGCAAATTAATGCCGTCTCAGACAGCCAGCTCACCAACAACGTGCTCTACACCCGCGACGGCACGCCGACCCTAACCGGGACCGGCGAGCCCGGCACCACCGTTATCGTCTCCGTCGACGGTACTGCGTCAGGTGTGCCGATCACGATCCAGCCGGACGGCAGCTGGAGCTGGACCGCAGGCACAACGCTCCTGGATGGTTCGCATACCTTTACTGTCTCGTCAGTCGATCAGGCAGGCAATCCGTCAAACGGTTCAGCGTCACTGAGCGTGACGGTGGATACCCAGGACCCAACCGCACCGGGCAATCTTAGCCTTGCTCCAGAAGGTACACCGCTGACCGGCACCGCCGAAGCAGGCGCACTCATCACCGTTAAGGATAGTGGCGGTAACGTCATTGGTACCGGGGTGGCGACCAGCGGCAGTTTCTCCATTGCGGTCAGCCCGGCCCCGCAGGATGGCGCGACCCTGACCGTGACCGCGACCGATGCTTCCGGACGTACCAGCGTTGATGCAACTTATAACGTCACCGGTACGCTTCCGAATCTTCCTGACGTGCCCGTGATCGTGGCCATCAACGATGACGTCGACCCAATCATTGGCGACGTGAAAGGCAAAACGACCAACGACACCACCCCAACCCTCACCGGTACGGCTCAGGCGGGAAGCCAGATCGCTATCTACCTGGACGGTGGCGTGACGCCCGTCTCGACGGTCACTGCCGACGGCAGCGGCAACTGGAGCTATACCCCAGCCGCGCTTGGCGAGGGGCTGCACACCTTTGAGGTGACCGCGACCCTCAACGGCCAGACCAGCGGCCGCTCTCCGGCGGCCAGCGTCACCGTTGACCTTACCGCGCCGGGCACGCCGACCATCGGCGCCGTGATTGACGACGTCGGCCCGGGCACCGGCCCGCTGACCAGCGGCCAGACCACCAACGACAACCAGCCGACGCTCACCGGCACCGGCGCGGTGGGCGATACCATCTCGATCTACAACAACGGCGTGCTGCTGGACAGTGTGGTAATCGGCAATACCGGCACCTGGAGCTACACCACGCCTGTCCTGGCAGAGGGCAATCACGTCCTGACCATCCGCGAGACCGATCCGGCGGGGAACCAGAGCGGTCCTTCGGCGGGCTTCACCGTCGTGGTGGATTCCGTTTCCGCCACGCCGGTCATCACCAACGTCACGGATAATGTGGGCAATGCCGCCACCACGGTGGTCAGCGGCGAGCTCACCAACGACGCCACGCCAACCCTTACAGGGACAGCGGACGCAAACAGCGTGGTGACTATTTTCGACGGCGGCACCCAGATTGCCGTGGTCACGGCTGACAACACGGGTACCTGGACGTTTACTCCTGATACCGCCCTCGGCGAAGGCTCGCACAGCTTCACCGTCCGGGCGACCGACCCGCAGGGCAACCTCAGCGCGGTCTCCGCCCCCTGGAGCGTGGTGATTGACCTGACGGCACCGACGGTTCCAACGCTGGATAATGTGAACGACGACGTCCCTGGCGGCGTCCTGGGTAACCTCACCAGCGGCCAGGTAACCAACGACAGCACCCCAACCATCAGCGGCACCGGGCTGGCGGGCAGCACTATCCACATCATGAATAACGGCACGCAGATTGGTACAACGACCGTTGACGGAAGCGGGAACTGGTCCTTTACGCCGACCGCGCCGCTGGGCGACGGCAGCTACGCCCTGCGCGCGTATGCAACGGATACTGCAGGCAACGCCTCGGCGAACTCATCGGTCTTCGCTTTTACCATTGATACCGCAGCCCCCGGCGTGCCGGTGGTGACCAGCGTGGTTGATGATATCGGTCCGGTCACCGGGACGCTCACGTCGGGTAACAGCACCAACGACGCGCGTCCGACCTTCAGCGGCACGGGCGAAGTGGGTTCTACCGTGCACGTGCTCGTTGATGGCAACGAAATTGGCACGGCGGTGGTCAATGCCCAGGGCAACTGGAGCTTCACCCCGGGCAGCGATCTGGCCGAAGGTCCACACGCCATCACCTTTAACGCGACCGATGCGGCAGGCAACACCGGCGCCACAACGGCACCGTTTAACCTGACGGTCGATACGGGCGTGCCGTTAGCGCCGGTCATCTCGACCGCGGGTGACAACGTGGGCAGTATTCAAACCCCGCTCTCTTCCGGGCAGAGCACCGACGACACCACGCCGACGCTGAACGGCACCGCGACCGCCAACGCCACGGTTACCGTGTATGAAAACGGACAGCCGGTCGGCACCGTGCAGGCGGACGGCACCGGCGCATGGAGCTTTACGCCATCAGCGCCGCTGGGCAACGGCAGCCATACCTGGACCGCCACGGTCACCGATGCAGCGGGCAACGTCAGCCCGACCTCGCCGGGCTTTACCCTGATTGTTGATACCGCGGCACCGAACGCGCCGGTTATCAGCCAGGCGATAGACGACGTGGGCAGCATCACCGGCCCGCTCACGTCCGGGCAGACAACCGACGACACCCAGCCGCAGCTTGTTGGGACCAGCGAACCGTTTGCCACCGTGAAAATCTATGAGGGCACCACCCTGGTCGGCACGGGCACCGCGGACGGCAGCGGCAGCTGGAGCATCGTGCTCACCCCTCCGCTGACCGCGGGCGCGCACAGCTTTACCGCGCAGGCCACGGATGCGGCAGGCAATACCAGCGTGTCGTCCACCAGCTTCAGCCTCACCGTCGACACCACGCCGCCTGCGCTGCCTGTGCTGACCAGCATTCTGGATGACGTGGGCAATGCGGCGACGCCAGTTGCCAACGGTGGGTTCACCAACGACGCGCAGCCGACCCTCAGCGGTACGGCGGAAGCGGGAGCCACGGTGAAAATCTTTGATAACGGCGTACAGATCGGCAGCGTGACGGCGACCGGCGGCGCGTGGAGCTTTACGCCATCTCCGGCGCTGAGCAACGGCGCGCACACGTTGACCTTCACCGCCACCGATGCGGTGGGCAACGCCAGCGCCCCCACCGCCGGATATGTCATTAACGTCGATACCCTCCCGCCAGCCGCGCCGGTCATCAGTTCGGTCATTGATGATGTCGGCAGCGTCACCGGGCCCGTGACCGGTACGAACCCGACTAACGACACCCGTCCAACGCTGAACGGGACTGCCGAAGCGAATGCCACGGTTCGGATCTACGACGGCATCACGCTGGTGGGCACGGTCACCGCCGATGGCAGCGGCAACTGGACCCTGCCACAAACCACCACCACGTTGACGCAGGGCACGCATAACTTTACCGCTACGGCCACCGATGCGGCGGGCAACACCAGCGTGGCGTCAGCCGTGACGACGATTATCGTCGATACGACCGCGCCAACGGCGCCGACCGGCACCTTCAACGCCGACGGTAGCATCCTGACCGGGAGCGCGGAGGCGGGCAGCACCGTCACTATCCGCCTTGCGGACGGTTCAACGGTGACCGCCATTGCGGGCAGCAACGGCACCTACAGCTACACCTTCATTAACAAACAGATCGAAGGCCAGACGCTGCAGATCACCGCGACCGACGTCGCAGGCAACACCTCCCTGCCGGGCTCTGCCCTTGCGCCGGTGGTGCCGCTCTCCGCCAGCAATAACGTTGAGGAGCTGAACCTCAGCACCACGGCGACCGTCACCAACAGCCAGTACAGCGACTACGGCTTCCTGCTGGTCGGCGCCGTGGGCAACGTCCTGACGCTGATCGGTAATGACACCGCGCAGGTGAACTTCACGGTGGGCAACGGCGGCAGCGCGGACATCGTGGTAAACGCCAACGCCACGGGAGCGGTGCTCTCTCTGCTCAATACCCTTGAGCTGGTGGTGCAGCACTACGTCAACGGTGTCTGGACAACCGTGGTGGATACCGGCCAGCCGCAGTTTGCCGATCTCCTGACCCTCGGCGCCACCGGCGTCTCGCTGAACCTGACCGGGCTGGCCGACGGCAACTACCGCGTGCTGAGCTACAACACCAACCTGCTGGCGACAGGCTCCTACACCAGCCTCGACGTGGCGGTGAAAGAGACCGGTCCGGGTACGGTCACGGGCGATACCAGCCTCAACGGCAACGTGATCCTCGATACGGACCCGACCGCCGGCAGCGACAACGCGCCGGCCGGCACCACTATCTCCACGGTCACTAACGCGCAGGGCGTGACCACCAGCGTGAACGCCGACGGCACGGTGATCCAGGGCAAATACGGTACGTTGACCATCAACCGCGACGGCAGCTATACCTACAACCTGACTGATACCAGCGCCGCGGTCGTTGGCCGGACGGAGAGCTTCACCTACACCATCACCCATAACGGCGTCAGCGCGTCGGCAAACCTGGTGCTGTCTCTGGGTGCCGGTACGGTCATCAACGGCATTGTGGCAGTGGACGACACGGCCTCGCTGACCTTTGACACCACCGTGAGTGAGGTGAATAACGGCGCCTCGTCTCAGAACGGTTTTACCCTGGTGGGCATTAATCTCGGCAGCACGCTGGGGCTTAACCTGCTGGACGACCTGACCAACCCGATTATTTACAACGTGGAGGAAGGGACGACCCGCACCATGACCATCCAGGCCTCCGTGGGCGGCGTGGCGCTGGCATCGGTGTTCGATCTGTACGTCTATAAGTTCAACAATGCGACCCAGACCTTCGAGCAGGTTCGCGTCGAGTCGGGCTGGCTGCGCGCGCCGCTGCTGGGGGGCACGTCACCGCAGCTGACGCTGAACCTGCCTGCCGGGGAGTACCTGTTCCTGCTGAATACCGCGTCCGGGATCACCGCCCTGACGGCCTACACGCTGAGCGTCCTGCAGGACCATGTCTACAGCGTGGCGAGTATCAGCGAAACGACCACCGGCGACGTGCTGGCGAATGACCCGGTTCCAGCGGGCACGCTGGTTACCGAAGTGAACGGCGTGACGGTCAACAGCAGCGGCACCACCACCATTCAGGGGGAATACGGCACGCTGACCATCAATGCGTCCGGTCAGTACACCTATACCCTGAGGAGCGGCGTAGGCGCGGACCATATCAGCACGCCGGATACGTTCGTCTACACCGTTACCGCGCCTGACGGCTCGAAGGATACGGCATCGCTCAACATCACCCCAACCGCGCAGGCAATGAATGCGGTCAACGATGTCAGCGCCACGATGGACCTTACCTCGGTGCACCACACGTCGGTCTACTCGGATACCACCGTGGGCGTCGCCAGCTGGACGACGGCCCTGTTCTCATCAACCCAGGGCAGCGGCAGCGGAACCTTCGTGGTCGACCCGAACACCGCGCTGCACAACGCGTCGCTGCACTTTAGCGTGGCCTCGCTGCTGGCGCTGGGCGGGCTGACGGTGAACTGGACGATTAGCGATGCCAACGGCGCGATCCGCAGCGGCTCCTTCAGCGGCGCCTCGCTGCTGGGCGGCAGTATCGACGTCCCGCTGACCGGGCTGGATCTCAACGCCGGGACCTATACGCTGAGCTTTACCGGTAGCGTACCGGGGCTCAGCGTCGGGACCATCACCATCACGCCAAGCGTAAACGGCACCACCTACTCGCTGAGTAATTTCGACGTCACCGGCAGCCACACCGTCAACGGCAATATCTTTGACGGCACCGACTCTGGCGGCGTGCTGGATCAGCTCCACTCGGTGGATACCCGTCTGAGCGTGACCGGCTACAACGGCGTGACCACCACGCTGGATCCGTATACCGGCAGCGCAACGGTGAACATTGTCGGCCACTACGGCACGCTGGCGATCGGCGCTGACGGCCATTACACCTACACCCTGAACAGCGGGGTATCGCTCTCAACCATGACGTCGAAGGAGACCTTCAACTACACCCTGACCGACTCTGCCGGAAGAACGGATACCGCTACGCTGACCATCAATATGGCGCCGCAGTTCATCAGCTCGGAACATAACGACGCCATCACCGGTACGGCCTACGGCGATACGCTGATTTACCAGGTGCTGAACAGTACGGTGGGGAATGCCACGGCGGGTAACGTCAGCAGCGCCGGAGGCGATCACTGGACCGGGTTCTCGCTGGCGCAGGGAGACAAGATCGACATTGGCGATCTGCTGGTGGGCTGGGACGGTAATACCGCCTCGTTGGGGAATTATATCCATGTCACACAAAGCGGTAGCAACACTGTGATCTCCATCGACCGTGATGGTGCAGGGTCCACCTACACTAATACTGCACTCGTTACGCTTGATAACGTTCAGACCACGTACGACGAGCTTGTTAACCAGCAACACATCATTACCTGATAGCACCTGCAACAGATGACCCGGGCGCACAGCGCCCGGGCATTCATAATAAAGCTGTACTTTTTTATTAGGGACATGACATGGGAATGAAGATGCCTTACTGGTGGCTCTCGTGCTGCCTGATATCTGTGCCCGCTTTCTGCGCAAATCCGGCGGCAACGATCAATACCGGACAGCTTCGCGAAACGCAGGAACTCCCCTCGCTCAACGGCCGCGTAGCCCCGGTGGCGGGCAACGCCGCGCCCGGTTCATTACAGCTTGGCGAGGCCGTCAACCGTGCCGTCACCTGGCATCCGGCCATCAGCGAAGCCGTGGGCAAACTCTACCAGCAGAGCGAAGAGGTGGACGTCGCAAAATCAAAATACTATCCGCAGATTAATGCCGGCGTGGACAACGGATATTCCCACGACGGCGACCAGAACGGCTTTACGCCGTCGCTGGTGCTTTCCCTCTCACAAATGCTCTACGACTTCGGCAAGGTGGCCAGCCAGGTGCGCGCCGAAAGCGCCGGCGTGGCCCAGCAGCAGGCTAACGTGCTGGTGAGTATCGACACCATCGCCCACGATACCGCCGTCGCCATGGTACAGGTGCAAACCTGGCAGCAGATGGTCGACACCGCCAAAGAGCAACTCGACGCCCTCTCCTCTATCGGCACGCTGACCCGCCAGCGTAACGACGAGGGGGCTACGTCGCTCTCTGACGTGGTACAGACCGATGCCCGTATCGAAGGCGCGCGCGCCCAGCTGATGCAATACCAGGCCAGCCTGGACAGCGCCCGCGCTACGCTGATGAGCTTTCTCGGCTGGAACAGCCTGAACGCGATCAGCAATGATTTTCCGCAAAAGCTGGCCCGCAGCTGCGATGTCGCCGAGCCGGACGACCGACTGGTTCCCGCGGTACTCGCCGCCTGGGCGCAGGCTAACGTCGCCCAGGCTAACCTCGACTACGCCGACGCGCAGATGACGCCCACCGTCTCGCTGGAGCCGGAGGTGCGCCACTACCTGAACGATCGCTACGCGGGCAGCGACACGCGGGATCGCACCCAGTATTCCGCCTGGGTGAAAGTGCAGATGCCGCTCTATCAGGGCGGCGGCCTCACCGCCCGGCGTAACGCCGCCGGACATGCGGTGGAGGCGGCACAGTCCACCATTCAGCGCACGCGCCTTGACGTTCGCCAGAAACTGCTGGAAGCCCGCAGCCAGGTGATGAGCCTGCAAAGCACGCTGCAAATTCAGGGTCGCCAGGAGGCGCTCAGCGCACGCACCCGCGAACTGTACCAGCAGCAGTATCTGGACCTCGGCTCGCGCCCCCTGCTCGACGTGCTCAACGCCGAACAGGAGGTTTATCAGGCGCGCTTCACCCAGCAGCAGACCGTTGGTCAGCTGCACCAGCTACAGCTCAACTGCCTGTATAACACCGGGCAATTGCGTCATGCGTTCGACCTTGATAACCGCACCATCCAGACCGTGGAGATCCAGCCATGAAGCAGCGTGATATCCCGCAAGGTGAAAACATGACGGATGCGGCCCTGGCCCAGTGGGCGCAGGCCTTTGGCTTTATCGCCACCCGCTACCGCGTCGCCTGCTCGCCCGGCGCGCTGATCGCAGGCGCACCGTGGCTGAAAGGCAAACCGATGGTGCCCGCCCTCACCCAGCTGGCGCGTGAGGCGGGGCTGTCGTTTCAGCTGCTCACCGCTGACCAGCAGTCAATCAACAGCTGGCGTCTGCCGGTGGTGGTGGCGCTGAATGACGGCCGGGTCGGGGCGATCGAGCACTTCGACGGCGACGACACGCTGGAAGTCAGCTTCTTCGACGACCAGACCTACACCAACCGGCTGTCGATGACGGCCATGCTGCCCGCCATCCGCCACGTCATTGCCCTGCGTCCTCTCGCCGCGCTGAAGGACAGCCGCGTGGATGCTTATATCTCAAAATATCGCCCGGACTGGCTCTACCGGCTGGTGATGCGCGATCTCCGCCCCTACAGCTGGGTGATGCTCGCCGCGCTGTTTATCAACGTGCTGTCGCTTTCCGGGATCGTCTTTTCCATGCAGGTCTATGACCGGGTGATCCCCGCCCAGTCCTACCCGACGCTGTACGTCCTGACCATCGGGGTGCTGATCGCCACCCTGTTTGGCTTCGTGCTGCGCGTGGCGCGCGGCCACATTATGGATCTGCTGGGCAAGCGCTCGGATATGCGCGTCTCGGATCGCGTCTTCGGCCACGCGCTGCGGCTGCGCAACAGCGCGATTCCCCGCTCAACCGGGAGCTTTATCTCACAGCTGCGCGAGCTGGAGCAGATCCGCGAGATGGTCACCTCGTCCACCATCTCGACGATTGTCGACCTGCCCTTCTTTTTACTGTTCGTGGTGGTGCTGGCGATCATCGCCCCGCAGCTGGCGTGGATCGCCCCGGTCGCGGCGGTGATCATGGTTCTGCCCGGCCTGCTGCTGCAGAAGAAGCTGGCGGAGCTGGCAAAGCAGTCGGCCCATGAATCGACCCTGCGCAACGCGGTGCTGGTGGAGAGCGTGCAGGGGCTGGAGGACATCAAGCTGATGCAGGCGGAAAACCGCTTTTTGCAGCAGTGGAACAGCTATATCCAGATCACCGCGGAATCCGGCCTGCGCACCCGCGAGCTGACGCAGAACCTGATCAGCTGGGGGATGACCATTCAGAGCCTGGTTTACGCCGCCGTGATTGTGGTCGGCGCGCCGATGGTGATCGACGGCACCCTGACCACCGGCTCGGTGGTCGCCGCCTCGATGCTGGCCTCCCGCATGATCGCCCCGATGGCGACGCTGTGCGGCGTGCTGGCCCGCTGGCAGCAGGTTAAAGCGGCAAAAGAGGGGCTGGACAGCATCATGCAGCTTCCCACCGAAAACCAGCGCGAGGAGACGCCGATCCGCCAGGACGTGCTGCGCGGCCACTACCTCTTCGAGCAGGCGCAGTTCCGCTATCAGCCGGACGATCCGCGCATGGCGCTGCGCATTAACCGCCTCGAGATCGGGCCGGGTGAGAAAGTGGCGATCCTCGGGCGCAACGGCGCGGGCAAATCGACCCTGCTGCAGGCGATGGCGGGCGGGATGGATCTGGCGGCGGGCGAGCTGCGGCTCGACGGCTTCAGCCTGCCGCATCTCGACGTGGCGGACGTGCGGCGCAACGTCGGCTTTATGACCCAGAACGCGCGGCTGTTTTACGGCACCCTGCGCGAGAACATCACCCTCGGCATGCCGCGCGCCACCGACGAAGAGATCTTCGAGGCGCTGGAGCTGACCGGCGCGGCGGGCTTCGTGCAGAAGCTGCCCAAGGGGCTGGACTACCCGATCATGGAAAACGGCGTGGGGCTCTCCGGCGGGCAGCGCCAGTCGATTCTGCTGGCGCGAATGCTGCTGCGCGATCCGAATATCGTGCTGATGGATGAACCCACCGCGTCGCTGGACGAGCACACCGAGCGGGAATTCATCCAGCGTCTGGGCGACTGGCTCGGGCACCGCACCCTGATCGTCGCCACCCATCGCGTACCGGTGCTGGAGCTGGTGGAGCGCGTCGTGGTGTTGAAAGAGGGCATGCTGGTGATGGACGCGCCAAAAGCCCAGGCGCTGAGCAACAGCCGCATGCAGCAGCAACAGCAGCAACAGGCAGCAACCGGACGGGAGTGGAAAAATGAAAATCAGTCAGCGTGACGTGGCGGCAATGGACGATCTGGATAACGCCCTCGACTCCGAAAGCGGCTACACCGGCGCGCGCCGGATCGTGATCTTCTCGCTGCTGATGTTTGTGGTGCTGGGGGTCTGGGCGTGGTTTGGCGTGCTGGATGAGGTGTCAACCGGATCGGGGAAAGTGATCCCCAGCTCGCGCGAGCAGGTCTTACAGTCTCTCGACGGCGGGATCCTCACCGAGCTGAACGTCCACGAGGGCGATCAGGTGCAGGCCGGACAGGTGCTGGCGCGGCTTGACCCGACGCGTTCCGAATCGAACGTTGGCGAAAGCGCGGCGCGCTACCGCGCCTCGCTGGCCTCCAGCGCCCGCCTGTACGCCGAGGTAAACGATCTGCCGCTGAAATTCCCGCCTTCGCTGGCGAAATGGCCGGATCTGATTGCCGACGAAACCCGGCTGTACAACTCGCGCCGCGCGCAGTTGGAGGATACCCAGCGGGAGCTTCGCGCCGCGTTAGATCTGGCGAACAAAGAGCTGGCCATTACCCAGCGGCTGGTGAAAACCGGGGCCGCCAGCCACGTGGAGGTGCTGCGCCTGCAGCGGCAGAAAAGCGATCTGGAGCTGAAGCTCACCGACGTGCGTTCGCAGTATTACGTCCAGGCCCGCGAGGCGCTCTCCAAGGCCAATGCGGAGGTGGATATGGTGTCGGCGATCCTCAAGGGCCGCCAGGATTCCGTCACCCGCCTGACGGTTAAATCGCCGGTGCGCGGGATCGTCAAAAACATCAAGGTCACCACCATCGGCGGGGTGATCCCGCCCAACGGCGAGCTAATGGAGATTGTGCCAGTGGACGATCACCTGCTGATCGAAACCCGCCTCTCGCCGCGTGATATCGCTTTTATCCATCCGAACCAGGAGGCGCTGGTCAAAATCACCGCCTACGACTACGCCATTTACGGCGGGCTGCACGGGGTCGTGGAGACGATTTCGCCGGACACTATTCAGGACGAGGCCAAGCCGGAGGTGTTTTACTACCGGGTGTTTATCCGCACCAGCCAGGATTACCTGGTCAATAAGGCGGGCAGGCATTTCTCAATTGTGCCGGGGATGATTGCGACGGTGGATATTAAAACCGGCGAGAAAACGGTGCTGGATTACATGATTAAACCGTTCAACCGGGCGAAAGAGGCGCTGAGGGAGCGGTAGTCAATCGCCGGGTGGCGGCTGCGCCTTACCCGGCCTACATGGTTTTCTCCCTCTCCCTGCGGGAGAGGGTTGGGGTGAGGGCATCAGACCGGAACCCGGGCGACATAGACTCCAACATAGCGCGCAAATTTCCCGATAAAGACGCCGGCAAACACGCCGCCGGAGACGATCGCCAGCGCGCTCATGGCGGGCTGCTGCATCGTCTGGGGAGAGACCGCGCTCATCACGCCCAGCACATATTTCACCCCGAACGCCAGCATCATAAACGGCAGCGCGGTGTAGTCGGCCTGGCGGTAAAGGCTGCGCGGCGCCTCTGCGCGGGTAATCACAGCCTGCTTAATCAGGACATACCCCAGCGCGGCACCGGCAAGGATCCCCGCCGTCCACAATGCAACAGTCCCGGGAGTCAGCGTGCGATAGACTATCAGATCGTAAATATCCCAGATAAGAAAGATGCCCGGAATAATGGCAAGCCGCTCCAGCGTCACGGTGGCGGGCCGTCGGGCTTTAAGGCCGCGGGAGATAAGGAAGATAAACAGCACCCACACCCAGACGGGCGTGTGCGTCACAACACCGATCAGAAATTCAAACATGGAGATCTCCATGGACGATTGCGGCCCGTGCCGCCCTGAACGCGTATTGCGCATAACGGCAAAACCACCGTTATGCGCAGGTCTTTTACAGCGATTTTTTCAGGCGTCGAACCGCTTCTATCAGCTGCTCATCCGTTGGGGTGACGAATGACATGCGCAGCGTTGTCTGGTCCGGCTCGTTGCAGTAGAAAAATTCGCCCGGCACAAAGACCACGCCGTTACTTAAGGTTTTTTCCAGCCAGCGGGTAGTGTTCATGCCGTTGTTCATTTTCGCCCACAGGAACATGCCCCCCTTCGGCTTGTGGAACGACATCACGTCGCCCAGCTCGGCTTCCAGCTCCGTGGCGAACGTCCGGTATTTCTGGCGATAGGCCTCGCGGATCGTTTTAATCTGATCGGCCAGACGGCCGGTCTTCAGGTACTCGTATGTCATCAGCTGAGACAGCGTGCTGGTGTGCAGATCGGTGGTTTGCTTAAGGTTCACCACCGCGCGCTTCAGCCACTCCGGTACCACCACCCAGCCCACGCGGGTACCCGGCGCGAGGATTTTAGAGAAGGTGGAGGTATACACCACGTTCTCTTCGTTGCCGATATCTTTGGCATGGGCAATTAACGGGCGGAAGACGTCATCGGTATAGTTAATTTCGCTGTACGGATCGTCTTCGATAATCACGAAGTCATAGCGCTTCGAGAGTGCCACCAGCTGTTTACGGCGCGCCTCAGACAGCGTAACGCCACCTGGGTTACCAAAGGTTGGAACGATATAGACCGCTTTGATGGTTTTCTTTGCCACCAACGCCTCAAGTTCATCGACCTTCATACCGTCACCGTCGGTGCCGACGGATTCAAAGTTGGCCTGCGCCAGGCCAAAGACCTGCAGCGCAGCAAGATAGGTTGGACGCTCAACGACAACCGTATCGCCCGGATTCATTAACGCGCGCGCCAGCACGTCCAGAGATTGTTGAGAGCCGGAGGTAATGACGACATCATCGGCCTTACAGGTGATGCCGCGCCCCTCGCAGATGCGTTTAATTTCCTCGCGCAGCCCCGGCACGCCTTCCGTCAGGCCATACTGGAATGCTTCCCCAAAATGCTGCGATAAGACGGCATCAGAGGCAATTTTCAGCCCTTCGCGATCGAACAGGTCCGGGTTTGGGATACCCCCACCCAGCGAAATCACGCCCGCCATTTTGCTATGTTTTAATAATTCACGGATGGCAGAGGATTGCAGGCCCTGCGCGCTGCGGGCGAGTTTGTTTGCAGACATTCTTTGATTACCTTCTTTTTTTATATTGTGCCCAATCTTAGCAGAATATGGGCAATAAATTCCGTCAGCTTAGGCAGCGGCCGCAAATCCTGACGCCACAGTAAATGCACCGGCCTCGGCGCGGGCGTGAACGGTTCCATTACCCGAACCAGCCTGCCGCTTGCCAGCTCTTCCGCCACCAGCACCTCCGGCTGCAGCAACAGCCCCGCCCCCGCGCGCGCCGCCATGCGTAAGCCATAGCCGTCATTGCATCGTAAAACGGCATCGCGCTTCCAGCGCACCTCCCCTTCCACGCCCGGCAGCCGCCACTCGTTGCGCGCGGTCCACACCGTGTGCGAAAGACAGAGGTGATCCACCAGATCGTCTGGCGTTTGCGGCGTGCCGTGTTGCGCTAAATAGTCCGGCGCGGCACAGATCACCATGTTGTAGGGGCACAGGTATTTCGCCACCAGATCGTCGTTGTGAATGTCGCCAATGCGAATGGCCAGATCGACGCCCTCTTCCACCAGATCGACCATCCGGTTAGTCAGATCCAGCTCGATGCGTACCTCCGGGTAGCGCTGCAAAAAGGTTGCCGTCAGCGGGGCGATCGCGCAGCCGCCAAACGACGTAGGCGCCGTGACGCGCAGGGTTCCTGCGGGCGTGGCACGCAGCCGTTCAACCGCGCTTTCGGCAATCGACACCTGCTCCAGAACCCGTCGGGCTTCTTCAAAATAGACGCGTCCGGCATCCGTCAGGCTCTGGCGGCGCGTGTTACGCTCCAGCAGTCGGGTGCCCAGCTGTGCTTCCAGCAGCGCAACGTATTTGCCCACCATCACCGCCGACATCTCCAGCCGCGCCGCCGCGCCGGTGAAGCTGCCGCTTTCCACCACGGCAATAAACGTCTCCATGCTGCGAAGCTTATCCATATTCCAAACCTCTGGTTAGCAATCTTCTAACTTTAGCCCAGTTTATCCGACTTTTAATTTATTAAAGAATGAAGGCTCACAACATAAGGAGTCGGCTATGAAAATCGTCATTATTGGTGCCAGCGGTACGGTCGGTCGTGCGGTAACGGATGAGCTGAGTCGTCGCCACGAGGTCATCCGCGTGGGCCGCACGCAGGGCGACGAGCAGGTAGATATCACCTCGCAGGCGAGCGTTCAGGCGCTGTTTGAGAAAATCGGCCCGGTGGATGCCATTGTGTCCGCCAGCGGCGGCCTCTACTTCGGCCCGCTCGCGACCATGAAGGACAGTGACTTCAACCAGGGCCTGCAGGATAAGCTGCTCGGGCAGGTGCGTCTGGCGCTGACCGGCCAGCACTACCTGAACGAAGGCGGCTCGATTACGTTGATAAGCGGGATCGTGGCGCACGAGCCGATTGCGCAGGGGGTAAATGCCACCACGGTGAACGCGGCGCTGGAAGGGTTTGTTCGCGCCGCAGCCTGCGAACTGCCGCGCGGGATCCGCATCAACCTGATTAGCCCAACGGTGCTCACCGAATCGGTCGACACGTACGATGGCTTCTTCCCGGGCTTCGAAAGCGTGCCTGCCGCCACGGTGGCGCAAGCCTATCGTCGCAGCGTGGAAGGCGTGCAGACCGGGCGGGTGTACAAGGTCGGCTACTGAGCCTTGCGGGCGGCGATCAGCACCAGCATCGGGCGCTCCGCCTCTTCGGCCAGCGCGGGCCAGGCGTCAATCTGCGCCTGCGTTGGCCCCCATTCGTTGACGTTGCTTATCGTTAATCCGGCTTTAATCAGCGCGTTAAGCGTGGTGCCCAGCGTACGATGGTATTTGATCACCCCGTCCGCCAGCCAGTTGCTGACGCGCTGGCCTTCGTCCTGATAATGATTCACGCCCCAGAACCGCTCGCCGTTATCGTCGGTCAGCCAGCCCTGACGCGAGGCGCAGGTGTAAATCGGGTGCTCCATGGAAAAGACCAGGCTGCCGCCGGGCTTGAGCGCGCGCTGAACCCTGGCGAATAACGTGTCCAGTTCCGGAAGGTAGTGCAGCGCCAGCGAGCTGTAGACGAGGTCGAGGCTGCTTTCGTCGAGCTTGAGAGCGTCCAGATCGCTGCGCTGATAGTAAATCTGTGGATCCGCCGTAAGCTCCGCTGCGCGGGCGAGCATCTTTTCGGAGATATCAACGCCCGTGACCTCAGAGGCGCCCAGTTCGCGCGCGGCGCGGCAGAACCAGCCGTAGCCGCAGCCGAGATCGACAACCGATTTACCGGTTAAATCCGGCAGCATGGCCTTAAGCGCGGGCCACTCCGGCGCACCGTCCAGCCCCTGCACCGAGCGCGGAAGCTGGGCGTAGCCTTCGAAAAACGCCGGGTTGTCGTAGATGTTTTGTGCCATGGCAGATCCCTCTTTAATAATGTGACTTCCAGTATAAAACATTGCCGGGTGGCGCTGCGCTTACCCGGCCTACGATTTGAGGGTTTCAGTAGGCCGGGTAAGGCGAAGCCGCCACCCGGCTCGCTTTTAGCCCACCGTACCCCAGACCAGATTGCCCTTATGGAACGTCGCGGTGCGCGGGGAGATGCGCGCCACGGCCTCGGCGGAACAGGAGGCGTCCACCAGCACAAAGCTGGCGTCGTCCTGCGCTTTCGGCCACACGCGTTCGCCTTTGTCGTTCAGCGGCAGCACGTCGCCGGTCGCGATACCTAATGCGCGGGAGAGCGTCTGCTCGTTCGGGCGAATGTAGAGCTGGGCGTAGAGATTCGCTTTTTCCAGCATGTCCCCCAGACCGTACGGCGACCAGTGGTCGATCACGCTGTCGGTGCCGGTCATCACAAACACGCCTTTATCGCGCAGCTGCTTCAGCGGCATATGCAGGGTGCCAATCGGCACGGTGGAGGCGATAGTCACCTGCTGCGCCGCCATGCGGGTAGCAATCTCATCCACCTGCTGCTCGTTGAGCGTGGCCAGCGCGAAGGCGTGGCTGATGGTCAGCTTGCCCTTCAGTTGCGGGGTTTTCTCCACGGTTTCGACCATGTAGTTCACCGCCGCCACGCCCGCCGGGCTGGTTTCGTGCAGGTGAATGTCCACCCCTTTGTCGTAGTCCAGCGCAATCTGGAACATCAGATCGAGGGAGTTCTCCATCGCCCCGTCGACGTTGGTCGGGTCCAGCCCGCCCACGTAGTGCGCCCCGGCCTGCATCGCTTCGCGCATCAGCTTTTCGGAATTCGACAGCAGCAGCCCGTGCTGTGGAAACGCCACGATCTCGCAGTCAAATCCGGGCTTGCGGCGCGCCAGCACCGCCTGCAGGTTTTCGAGATTCTTCAGGCCGGAAACCGGCTCAATATTGCAGTGGCTACGGGCGAGGGTGGAGCCTTTCGACTGGATCAGGTCGATCAGCTTTTCCGCACGCTCCTGGGTGTAGGGTTGGAGCTCAGGCAGCAGCTTCTGTTCCAGGCGGATCATATCCTGAATGGTGGTGCCCGCCGGGCGGTTGAGGGAACGCCACGGGCCGCCGTAAAAGGTTTTATCCAGGTGAATGTGCATGTCGCGCATCGCCGGAAGCATCAGCTTTTTACCCGCGTCGTAGTGCGGCAGGGTCGCGTCGGCGTGGCTGCCGTTATCGCGCAGGGCGACAATTTTCCCGTCTTTGATCTCCAGCGTTTTCAGCTCGGTGCGGGTGCTCGTCGCCACGCTGCCGTCAAAATTAAACCCGGCTTCGAGCAGCACGTTGTCCAGATAGTAATGTTTCGCGGTGATGGTCATCGGTTTACCCGTCTCGCAGGTTGGTTTTGCGGAGTCGGCAGCATACGCGACGGAACCGGTCGCGCCAAACAGCGCGCAGGCGGTCACCATTTTGCCGCTCTGGCTGATGAATTCACGGCGGCTTTTATTTTCACTCATCTTATCTTCCTTCATTCACAATATGGGTACCGGTTTCCCCGCGCAGCGCGGCGGGCAGGCAGTCCGGCGAGGTGATAATCACGCGCTTGCCGCCGTGGTGTAAAAACGCCAGCGAGGCGACGATTTTGGGCAGCATGCTGCCCGCCGGGAAATGGCCCTCGTCTTTGTAACGCGTCATCTGCGCCACGCTCACCGTGTCCAGCGCCTGCTGGTTTGGCTTGCCGAAGTTGATGCACACCTTCTCCACGCCGGTGGTGATCACCAGCACGTCGGCGCGGATCTCGCGCGCCAGCAGCGCGGTGGAGAGATCTTTATCAATCACCGCGTCGACGCTCTGGTAATCGCCCTGCTCAGTGCGCACCACCGGAATACCGCCGCCGCCCGCGCCAATCACCACAAACCCTTTTTGCGTCAATGTCTTGATCGCATCGGCCTCGACAATGCGCAGCGGCTGTGGGGAGGCCACCACGCGACGATAGCCCCGGCCCGAATCCTCAACAAAGTGCCAGTCCGGGTGCGCGCGCTGCAGCTCGTCGCGCTGCGCCTCGCTGAAGAACGCGCCGATCGGCTTCGTGGGGTGCGTGAAACCCGGATCGTTTTTATCCACCTCCACCTGCGTGACGACCGTGACCGCTTTTTGCTCCCCGCGTGCGGCCAGGCGGTTGTTCAGCGCCTGCTGGATGAGGTAGCCGATGCCGCCCTGGGTGTCCGCCACGCAGTTTGCCAGCGGGGTCAGCGGGAGCCCTTCCCGCTCGTGGGCGATTTCGGCGCGGCGCAGATCCAGCCCCACCTGCGGACCGTTGCCGTGGGTGAGCACGATGTCATAGTCGGAGGCCAGCATTTCGAGCACCGACTCTGCCACCGCTTTAACCGCCTGCGCCTGATGTTCAATCGACTGGCTGGCGTTGTCTTTGATAATGCTGTTGCCGCCGATGGCAACGACCATAAGCTCTTTCATACGTGCTCCTTCGCAACAGTACCCGACGCAGCGCTCGTCACTTCCCGGCTGTCGAGAAAATGCTTCACCACAAACATGCCGCCCATCATCAGATACGCGGTGACGAACATCAGCGAACTGCCTTCGGCAAAGCCCACCACCGGCGCGTGGATCACCCCGAACAGCGCCAGCAGTGCCCCGCCCGCGGCAGCCACGGCGCCGCGCAGCGGTTTATTGATGATGGCGAAAATGGCGATACAGCCCCAGAGCATACTGGCGAGCGGTGCCCCGTTCCCCAGATGGACGAGTCCTTCGTAGTAGATCCCTTTGCTGTGCAGCACGTCGGTACCGATTTTGGCGGCATTCGTGCCCGCCGCCCCCATCACGCTGTTCATCATGGTCAGCGCCCAGTTGGCGATCCACGGGAACAGGCAGATGAAGATCACCGGCACTTCCACTTTCGGCGTCTCCCTCACCACCTGGTTGGCGGTGACCACGCCGATAAACACCAGAATCGGTACGATGGCGGTCATCGGGATGATGGCGAGCATAAAGGCTCCCAGCCCGAACAGCGGCACGATGAACATGGTCACGCCGGAGGCCAGGGTGTAGCCGATGCTGGCGCCCATCGCTTTCCAGCCGGGATGGCCGACGTAGACCGTCACCGGGAACGGGTTGCCCATCAGGCAGCCGAGCATCGACGCCAGACCGTTCGCCAGCATCACCTTGCGCGTCGGGTATTCATCCCCCGCCGCGTGAGCGCTTTCGATGTTCTCCAGGTCAAAGATGTAGTTCGCCAGACCCAGCGGCACGGCAGAGGCCAGATACGGCAGCGCGTGCGGCAAGCCCTGCAGGAAGCCCTCCACATGCACCTGCGGCGGGTTAAAGCCGAACGATGACATGGACGCTTTGATCGCTTCCGGGCTCTGCAGGCCGGAGATCCATGCCAGGGCCGTACCGGCAATCAGCAACAGCAGACCGGTCGGGATTTTGGCGAAAATCGGCTTTTTACCGAACCAGTTGATGAAGATCAGCAGCAGGACGATGAACGACACGGTCGGCGCTTCGAACGCCTGCAGCATCGGGTTCATCGCCAGCAGCAGCAGGCCCAGGCCGGAGAGGCACGACAGCAGCACGGTGCGCGGGATCATCTTGCGGATGGTTTCACCGAGGAACGAACCGCCCGCCAGGATCATCGCCTCCACGAAGCACCACACCAGGCCAATCTGAATCGCGAACTCCGCATCGCCCGTTTGCTGATAGACCGGCATCAGCACCAGGAAGGTCACGGTAAAAATGGACGGCGCGCTGGGGCCGGACGGCAGCGCGGTGACGTCCGTGCGCCCGGTCTGGCGCGCCATCTGCATGCCGAACCACGCATAGCAAATACTCGCGGCCAATACCGCCAGCCCGAAGGCTGGCGCAATGCGTCCATAAACAATCTCCTTCGGGATGCCGACGACAAAAATGAGCAACCCCATCATGGTCAGCAGATTGGTCAGGTTGTTGGTCATCAACCCGAAATACGCCGCCCAGTCACCTCTTTTCCACTCCAGTTTCATGTTTTTCATGGATGCATGCCTTATAAAAAGTAGCGATCGCGGAAGGTCAACAGCGCCTTTTCAAAACAGCTAAACGGCGGGTGAACGATGCCCGCCCCTATCATGCCGATGCCCGCGTCTTTGTGGGCAATGGCGGTATTAATGACCGGCAGAATGCCGCTGCCCGCGACCTTCGTGATGTCGATGGCGGTCGGGATCCCCATAAAGGAGAGCAGCGGAATGGTGACGTTCGGGTTTTCGCCAAGAGTGATTTCGCGCATCTGACGGGAGAAGTCGATGGCTTCCTCCACCGTGCCGCCCACCAGGGCGACAATCGCCGGGGCCGTCGCCATCGCAAAGCCGCCGATGCCGTAGGTTTCGGTGATCGCGCTGTCGCCGATGTCCAGCCCGGAATCCTCCGGCTTATAGCCCGCGAACATCGGGCCAATCACCTGCTGCGCCGGGCCGGTGAACCACTGCCCCGGCAGGCCGGAGACGCGCAGGCCGAACTCGTAGCCGTTGCGCGCCATGGTGGTAACGACGGTGCTGTATTCAATGCCGTGGGCAGCGTCCAGCGCGGCTTTACACATCGCCATCCACGTCGGGCCGGAGAAGTAGTCGCTGCTGGCGACAAACTCGAACACCTCGCGCTGCTGCGCTACCGGATAGCCCGCCTGGATCAGCCCCGGGGTCAGCGCCTGGATCAGCAGCGTGGTGCCCGCATTGTTGCGGTTGTGGCACTCGTCGCCCATGTGCAGCGCCTGGGCCAGCATCAGGCGCAGGTCGATTTCGCCGATAATCTTCATCGCGTCGCGCAGCATCGGGCCGAGCACGTCGCGCATCCAGTTCAGGCGATCGATGACGCTCTGGTCGTTGGCCCCCATGCGCAGGATCTTCGCCATCTGCTCGCTGAGGTTGGTGAAGGCGCGGTTGCCGTAGGTTTTGTTCTCCACGATGTGCATAAACATCGACGCGGAGGTGACGCCCGCCATCGAGCCCACGCAGTCGTGCTCGTGGCACGGCGAGAAGGCGATCTCCCCGGAGGCGGCAAGCCTGGCCGCATCCTCCAGATCCGTCGCCAGACCTTCAAACACCAGCGCCCCGGTGACCGCGCCTTTCATCGCGCCGCACATGTTTTCCCAGGAGACTGGCGGACCAGCGTGCAGAATGGTGGTGCGGGTCATCCCCGGCACAACGTTAATCGCCTGGTCATAGCCCACCAGCACCGGATGGGACTGGATAATGCGCTCCAGGGCGATTTGGTTGGCGGCGGCGATCTTCTCCGCCAGCGGTTTTTCCGCCAGCTGATCCAGCGCTTCCACCACCTGCATATTGCCCTGCCCCGGCGGCGTCCAGTCGAGCGGGGTCACGGGTACGTGCTGCTTTTTAAGATCGTCGCTGAACATCGCAATGCCGACGTTAATGACGTTCAGCGGCTGGTTGAATAAGGTGGTCATTATGCGTTCTCCCCTTTGCAGACAAATTCGCGTGCGAGTAATCCGGTATTGGTGCTGCTGCTGGCCCAGATGACGCCTGCGTCGGTCAGCATCTGGCACTGCTGCGCCAGCGACTGCGGATCCTGGTCGGTGCCGAGCACGTAGCCGAGGATCTCAAGCGGACGGTTATCGGCCTTCGCGATGGCCTGCGCCTCTTTGATCGCCTCGATCATCACCCCTACCGGATCTTCGTGCGCGCCGAAGCCCAGCACGAAGTCCATCACGATGACGCCCACTTCCGGATCGCGCGCCTCCTGCAGCAGGCGGCTGATGCGGTTGGTCGGGTCGATCATCGGGTGCGGCTTGCCGTTGGTGAACTCATCGTCGCCAAAGTCGAGGAAGGTATGGGCTTTACTGACGCTTATGTCGCTCAGGCGCTTAGCCGGATCCGGCTGGATGTTGCTGTAGACGTCGTCGAATTTCGCAAGCGCCGCAAACATCGCCTCGTCGCACAGGGTGCCGCCGCAGAACAGGCCGCGAATGTACTTCTGCTGCGGGGTCAGGCGGGCGCGCACCTCTTCAATCAATGGCCAGTTGAGCGGGTGCAGATCGAGGGACTCTTTTTTGATGCCGGTAAGCAGAACGGCCTTCAGCGCCGCCTCTTTGGTGCCGCGCGCAAACTGCAGTCCGTCCTCATCGGCGGGCGGTTCATTGCGCCCGAGGAAGCAAACAACCACCGGCTTGCGGCAGGCTTTGGCGCGAGCCAGCACCTTCTCTGCCACGGCTGGCGCAGGCGGCTTGGAGATCAGCGCAATCACCTCTGTGCCCTCGTCGGCTTCCAGCATGTCGATGGCGTCGAGCATCATCAGGCCGCCGATCTTCTCGCTAAGATCGCGCCCGCCGGTGCCAATCAGCTGCGACACGCCACCGCCGAATTCATGGATGCGCACGCTTAGCTCCTGGCTGCCGGTGCCGGACGCGCCGACGATGCCAATCGGCCCGCGACGCACCGCGTTGGCGAAGCACAATCCCGCGCCGTTGATAATGGCGGTGCCGCAGTCCGGCCCCATCATCAGCAGCCCTTTCTTATGCGCGAGCTGCTTCAGCGCCAGCTCGTCGTCGAGCGACACGTTATCGGAGAAGAGCATCACGTTGAGATCGTTTTCCAGCGCCTGGCGCGCTTCGCGGGCAGCGAAGGTGCCGTTGACGGAAATCACCGCGAGGTTGCTCTCCGGGCGATGTTTTTTGGCGCTGGCAATCGTCGCGTAGCGCGCTTCATGGGAACCCGTGGGCTCTTTACGCGTAAACAGCGCTTCGATGGCCGCCAGGGTTTCATCATTTGCCGCGTCGCCTTTAATGACGATCATCAGGTCGCCGTTTTTGGCCTCATTTAATTCCGGCGTTAACAGCCCGAGGTTTTTTAATACACCTTTGTTCATTTCCGTCGCCATCGCCACAAACGCCTGCTCGACGCCCGGCAATTTATTGGCTTTGGTGGAAACCGACATTAAGGAAACCGAATCGAAATACGTATTCTTTTTTATGACGATTTTGGTTGGCATTATTTTCACCTGTTTAAGATAAAAGGGGGCCGCCGTCGTGCTAAATGCACGTCGGTAACAATGCGTTTTTTGATTCACGGCCAGCCAGGGGAAGGCTGACCGAATGCGCTATGCGCCTGCCGCCAGCAGCAGGTCTGCGATCGCGTTGAAGCCTTTTTCCCGCGCCAGTTCGAGCGGGGTTTTGCCGTATTTATCGGTCATGTGCGGGTTCGCGCCGTGATCCAGCAGCAGCTTCACAATCTCTTGCTGTTTCGCACCGCCGTCGTTTAACACAATGGCTTCCAGCAGCGGCGTCCAGCCGACAAAGTTGGTGTGGTTAACGTTAATGTCGGTTTTTTCCAGCAGCTCGCGCACGATCTCCACGTGCCCTTTTTCACTGGCAGGGGTAATGCCCACGCCGCCGAAGCGGGTAAGGCGGTCGAGATCCGGATTCGCGGGTAATACCAGCCGCAGGAGGGTTAAATCGTTCGTCAGGCAGCTGATCAGGAAGGGGTTAAAACAGGTCTGGTCCTGTTTATCAATATCTGCCCCGGCGGCAATTAATAACGCCACGCAGGAATAGTGTTTTTTCAGGCTGGCAATCGTAACGGCGGTTCTTTTCTGGCGGTTAGTGGCGTTAATATCCACGCCTTTTTCCAGACAGGCTTTTAGCGCATCGCTATTTCCCTCTTCTGCCGCCAGCAGAAATTCCGTAACCAGTTCAGTTGCAGACATATTCAGACTCCCGATGTTTTATTGCTCTTGACCCGAGAATAGCAACAGCCTGGTCATAAAAGAATCCGCTTAAAAATGATTCATCGACAGTGAATTCATTGTTGAGATAAATTCAACAGTCGGGATAAAACGTGCGTCCGTGCAACCTTTTTCTTATGTTTAACCGCTTTTTAGCGCCTCAGGCTGCATTATTCTTATGGTTGAAAAAGCCTTGCATGACGGGGCTCTGCGTAAAGAGTCAGAACTGTGATCGGCTTCAAATGTGTTGTAAAGGCGTTGTTAAAATATGTTCAAAACTGATGACTGAGGAAGCTGTGATATGAATTCCATCTTTACCGAAGAGAACCTGCTGGCCTTCACCACCGCCGCACGCTTCGGCAGCTTCAGCAAGGCGGCTGCCGAGCTGGGGGTCACCACCTCCGCCATCAGTTACACCATCAAGCGGATGGAAACCGGGCTGGACGTGGTGCTGTTTGTGCGTAACACGCGCAGCATTGAGCTGACCGAGTCCGGGTTCTACTTTTACCGCAAAGCCACCGACCTGCTTAACGACTTCCACGCCATCAAGCGCGGGATTGATACCATTTCACAGGGCATCGAGGCGCGGGTGCGCATCTGTATCAACCAGCTGTTATATACGCCGCGCCATACCGCGCGGCTGCTGCAGGTGCTGAAAAAGCAGTTTCCTACCTGCCAGATCACCGTCACCACCGAGGTCTATAACGGCGTGTGGGATTCGATCATCAATAACCAGGCCAATATCGCCATTGGCGCACCGGACACGCTGCTCGACGGCGGCGGAATTGACTACACCGAGATCGGCGCCATCCGCTGGGTGTTTGCCATTGCGCCGGCGCATCCGCTGGCGTTCGTTCCGGAACCGATAGCGGAGAGCCAGCTGCGCCTGTATCCCAACATCATGGTGGAAGATACCGCACACACCATTAACAAGAAGGTGGGCTGGCTGCTGCACGGTCAGGAGGCGATTCTGGTGCCGGACTTTAATACCAAATGCCAGTGTCAGATCCTGGGCGAAGGGATAGGTTTTTTACCGGAGTATATGGCGCGGGACGCGGTGGAAGACGGGCTGCTGGTGACGCGACGTATCAATAACCCGCGTCAGGACTCGCGCATGCTGCTCGCCACGCAGCATGCCGCGACAGGCCAGGTCACGCGCTGGATCAAACAGCAGTTTGGTCCAGCGGGTGTGCTGACCGATATCTATAGCGATTTACTGTGGCGCGCTTAGCTTTTGCTCTGTACCCAAAATGCGTGAATGAGGCCGGGGAAGTAGCCCAGCAGCGTCAGAAGAATGTTGATGATAAACGCCCAGCCAAGCCCTTTGCCCAACAGCACGCCCAGCGGCGGCAGCAGGATGGTAAAAACAATACGCCAAAAACCCATATTAACACTCCGTGCAAGCTAATCCATTGAAAATAATAGAGAGAACCAGTTCTAAGCATAGCCAGTTTTCCTGTCTGCGCCAGTTCCCTGCTCCGCGTTTACCCTCTTTTACGCTTTTGACGCTGGCGTAATGCGCACAATTACTTTAGCATTACCTTAATTAAGTAAACGCTAAAGTACTATGACTGAACTCGAACAGCTTCAGGCCAGCGCAGAGCAGGCCGCAACGCTTTTAAAAGCGATGAGCAACCCGCGTCGGCTGCTGATCCTCTGCACGCTGTGCGGCGCCCCCGGCACCAGCGCGGGGGAGCTGGCCCGCGCGACGGGCCTGAGTCCTTCCGCCACGTCGCAGCATCTGGCGCGCATGCGTGAGGAAGGCCTGATCGCCAGCACCCGCGAGGCGCAGCGCATTCTCTATTTCATTAAAAACGACGCGGTGCATCAGCTTATCAGCACCCTGAAAACCCTTTATTGCCCGTAAGGAGCCGCCATGTCACTTCCCCTTCTTTCGCCGCGCGAGGCCAATGCCCGCATCGCCGATGGCGCAAAACTGATTGATATTCGTGATGCCGACGAGTACGCCCGCGAGCATATTCCCGCCGCGCAGTCCGTGCCGCTGGATACCTTACCCGGCGGACTTAAAACGCAGGCGGGTGAAACGGTGATTTTTCACTGCCAGTCTGGCGCCCGCACCTCAGGCAATGCCGATCGCCTTGCGCAGGCTGCCGCCCCCGCTCAGGCATTTGTGGTCGAAGGAGGCATTCAGGGCTGGAAGCAGGCGGGTCTGCAGACAGTCGAAGACAAAACCCAGCCGCTGCCGCTGATGCGTCAGGTGCAAATCGCTGCCGGGCTGCTCATTCTCTGCGGCGTAGTGCTGGGCTATAGCGTCTCAGACGGCTTTTTCCTGCTCAGCGGCTTCGTGGGGGCCGGGCTGCTGTTCGCCGGTGTAACCGGTTTTTGCGGCATGGCGCGGCTGCTGAAGGTGATGCCCTGGAACCGGCGTACCTCATAAGCAGTAATCGGTGAAATACGCTGTACCCGGTGTCATACGTGGGCTAAGGTGAAGATCGCTAAAACGATGAGGAGGTAATATGTTTTCTGTCGGTGATTATGTACAACCGCGTAAAGGCGGCCCGAAGCTGAAAGTGCTCGAAGTGAACGGTGAAAGCGTGGTGGCGGTACAGGCCAGCAATGAACAAGGCGAGAAATATACCCTGAAAGCCGCCGAGCTGGCGCCGTATACCGAAGACGGTGATTTCGGCGTCTGCTGAAAAGAGTGCCGGGCGGTATGTTCCGCCCGGTTCACGCATTAGATCAGAAAATCATCCAGTGATTTCCCCTCTGCCAGCGCGCTGGCAATAGGCTTCGGCGTACGGCCCTGGCCGGTCCACGTTTTCTCTTCACCGTTCTGGTCAATAAAGCGGTATTTCGCTTCACGCGGCTTACGCTTTTTCGTGGATTTACCCGTCTGCGCCAGTTCAGAGCCCAGCAGATCGGTCGGTGAAATACCATCGGCTTTCATCCGTTCCAGCAGAGCATTAATTTTCTCCTGCTGCTCGGCTCTCTGCTGCTCTAATTCCGCCAGCTCACTACGTTTCTCTTCAGCAACGACCCTGACTTTTTCCAGCATTTCCTCAAGAACGTCCAGGGATAATTCGCGTGCCATGGCGCGCAGAGTTCGGATATTATTAAGATTCTGTAACGTCAAAGACATATTATTTGAAAACCTTTTGTTTAGGGTAAATAGATAAATCACCGACAGAATAATTCATTTCCGCTGAAATATCTACCCGCAGGCTGGCCCTGCCATAGCGTAAATATGTTTAACTGTCGCCGTTAATATTATCTTATAACGTCTGAGCGATACGCAGGGATTCAATCATCACTGCAATATAAAGGGTCAACCTTAATCAAAATTTCAGCATTCTGCGCTACCCACAAAAGCACTGACTCACCTTTCAACATCAAGATAGTTAAGCTAATGATTTAAAACCAAAAACCATCGCACGAGACAGATTATAACGAAGCGAACAAAAAACCATCAATTTTAGAGAATTTTGTGGACAAAACGCGATTAAATAAAAATTAATCACTAGTTGTTAGTTCAAACGTAGAGATATACGCTATACACGTCAAACAAACCAACCTAAAGCACTAACCGCTTCGGGAAAATCGTTTCTTTTGTGTTCTTCTCAAGGAGTTCAGACATGTTCTCACCGCAATCACGCCTTCGCCATGCTGTGGCGGATACTTTCGCGATGGTTGTCTACTGTTCCGTTGTGAACATGTTGATCGAAATATTCCTCTCCGGAATGTCCTTCGAGCAGTCACTTTCTTCTCGTCTGGTGGCGATTCCGGTCAATATTATTATTGCCTGGCCTTACGGTTTATACCGCGATGCCGTCATGCGCTTCGCGCGGCGTGTCAGCCCCGCAGGCTGGGTGAAAAACCTGGCAGACGTTCTGGCCTATGTGACGTTCCAGTCGCCGGTTTACGTGGCCATTCTGTTGACGGTGGGCGCGGACTGGCACCAGATCGCGGCGGCGGTCAGTTCGAATATTGTGATTTCAATGCTGATGGGGGCGGTGTATGGCTATTTCCTCGACTACTGTCGCCGCCTGTTTAAGGTCAGCCAGTACAGCCAGGCTAAAGCGTGATGTGAAGCGACTGGCGCAGGCCAGTCGCAAATTTACTGTACGTCGCCAAACAGTCCCTTCAAAAACCGTTCCAGCGCCATACGCGAGCTGAAACCATGCGGAATACCATAATGCTCATGCGTCTCTCCGCCTAAATAGAGCGGAAATTGCTGATAATGATCGCAGGTTTTAATATCCGAGGCAGGCTCAGCAAATGACAGACTTCTGTCTTTCAGCGTCGGGTGAATAATGAGAGCGGTACGTCCCATTCTTGCTTCACGATTAACGTAAACATAATTCTCGCCACGGCGATATCCATACGCTTTTGGCGTCACCTCATCCATGGTGAATCCCTCTTTTTCAAGAACGCGTGCCACCTCGTCAGGTCGTAAATACATATCTTTTCCTCGTTATCTTTTCCTGCCCGGCAACCTTACAGTATTCAGCATTAGCAGGGCTTTCAGAATAGTCCATAAACTGGCGGATATCGCGTGATGCGCTTCAGATATTAAATTTCTGAACTAAACTGAACGGGAACACAAAATTACGGAGGATCGTATGTTTAACAGACCGAACCGAAACGATATTAACGACGACGCTCAGGATATTCGTAATGATGTCAGCCAATTAGCAGACACGCTGGAAGAGGTGCTGAAATCCTGGGGAAGTGACGCGAAGGACGAAGCGGATGCCGCAAAACGTAAGGCTCAGTCTCTGCTCCGTGAAACCCGCGCACGCCTAAATGGCCGCACGCGTACCACACAGGCTGCCTGCGATGCCGTCAGCTGCGCAACGACCTTCGTGCGCGAAAAACCGCTCTGCACGCTCGGCACGGTAGCGGCAGTCGGGATCTTCGTCGGCGCTCTGCTTAGCCTGCGTAAGTAAGCGCGAGCCATTAGCCCCGGTCGCCGCTGGCGCCGGGGCTTTTTAATGCCCGCAAGCCTGAAAACCCGTACAACACCCCCTGCCCCGCTGTGCTCATCATCAGGGCATCATCAATCTAAATTTCCCATATCTTGTATGGTTGAAACTTAAGACAACTACATCTAGTATTCCTTTTAGCAAGATACACACAACCTGACGCGATGATTCGCGCCGCTCTCTCATTTTAAATGGAAATACGAATCATGAGCATTATTATTTACACTCGTAACGATTGTGTTC